>Ga0315277_10000428_pt1 | contig 67158 bp, 38 predicted proteins | sample YL17G05_15_MG_FD_203695 | JGI IMG/M metagenome (GOLD analysis project Ga0315277, IMG submission 203695) | Sediment microbial communities from Yellowstone Lake, YNP, Wyoming, USA - YL17G05_15 | ecosystem: Environmental > Aquatic > Freshwater > Lake > Sediment | place: USA: Wyoming | collected...
TAGATTGTATAGAAACGGCTGACCCTGACAGTCATGATTGAGTGGTTTGCTATATTGCACTGCCAAAACATTAATCGCTAAGGAGCTCAGCCATGGATTCTATCACGTTTGTTGGTCTCGATGTCCACGCCGATTCTATCACCGCTGCTATCGTCCACGGACAGTCCCAAGAGGTGGAAGTGATCGAACTTTCCTCCGATCTGATGAAGATCCGTCGACTCTTCCGCCGATTATCCGACAAAGGTCCAGTCAGAGCCTGCTACGAAGCCTCCGGCGCTGGGTTTGTTCTCCAGCGCGTTCTGTCCAACGACGGCTTCCACTGCGATGTGATTGCTCCCTCACTCATTCCCCGACGACCCGGTGATCGCCGTAAGACTGACCGCCTCGATGCCATCATGCTTGCCCGACTTTATCGCAGCGGACATCTTACCCCGGTCCACGTGCCAACGGAAGATCATGAGACCCTGCGACGTCTGCTCCGATTGCGCACTACTTATCACTCCTACTGTACTGCCACCATGCACCGGATCTCTGGCATCTTGCGTAACCACGGCTTCGTCTTCACACAAGGCAAGTCCACCTGGACAAAAAAGCACCGCCAATGGCTCGCTGCACTCCGTCAATCCCTCGAAGGACCGCTCCAGACTACGCTGGCCATCGAACTCGAACATCTCGAGTATCTCGAAGCTCAACAGCACGCCATGGATGCCCAACTCGAAGGCTTTGCCCGCTCTGATCAGTTCCGACTCCAGACTGAAGCTCTCTGTTGTCTGCGCGGCGTCAAAACCCTTACCGCCTTAACTCTTCTCTGTGAGGTCGATGATGTCCGCCGCTTCGCTTCCCCAAGAACTCTCATGGCCTACTTTGGACTCGTTCCCTCAGAGCACTCTTCCGGTAACAAAGAACATCGCGGTTCTATTACCAAAGCCGGTAACACCCACGTCCGTCGTCTCTTGGTCGAAGCTGCCTGGAACAACCGACATCGTGCTGGCGCTGACCTCATCCTCAACCGGCGCCGCCAAGGTCAACCTCCAACCGTTGTCGCCATTGCCCTCAAAGCCCAACACCGACTCTACAAAAAGTTCTGGCACCTCGACCAACGCAAACACCGACACGTTGCCATCACTGCCGTTGCCAGAGAACTCTGCGGCTTTGTCTGGGCCATACTCTATCAACTACAACCGACTATGAACTAATACAACACACTCGTCGAGAGGAGAGCACCGACAGGAGTATCCTCGTTTGAAATATGTGGTATGAAGTCTGCCTTCTAACCCACGTACTTAGAGAGAGATCGCTCCGGACGAACATACAAAGATGCGGCATCGCTTCCCCGAAGTGGTCCTTCGGACTGGCGTAACCCGCGAATACTAGTCTGATGATCGTCGACTATCCCTCTCCTCTCGACTCTTGATCTATACTTGACTCTCTGCCGTTTCCATACTATTTCACCAATACCATTTTTCGCGCCTTGACGAACTCGCCCGCCTTCAACTGATACAGGTACACCCCTGAGCTCAGCTTCGACGCGTCAAAGGTGGCTCGGTACGTCCCCGCCAGCCGCTCCTCGTCGACAAGCCGCGCGACGGATTGTCCGAGGATGTTGAAGACCTCAAGGATCACGTGGCTCTTCTTGGGTATCGAAAATTCCAGGGTCGTAGACGGGTTGAATGGGTTAGGATAATTCTGTTCCAACGCATAGATCGTTGGCACCTGATTGACAGGTTGAACAGCCGTCACACCCTTGAACGACCACCGCGTGTCGCCAATGATCTTGCCATCGGTGCCGGCCGCGGCAAGGTTGACGCCGGCCGTGTAGGAACAGTCGAGCGTGTCAAAATAGTATTCCAGCTTGTGCCGATGGAAGTCATACGACCGAGCCCAACTGGGGGCACCGTTCAGGGTCGGTTTGTTCTTGTTATCCAATGATCGATTCAAGACCCATCTGATCAGCTCAGTCATCAGCCCCGGAACCTTGGTCGGCCTGATCGTGGTCTCGACAAAAGTGTTCACGGTATCCTTTCCCTGAGAAGCCAATACCGCATTCATATTCCAGGTCAGATACGGCGGACCTTGTCTGTGGTAGTAGGGTCCTGCGTAGATCGTGTCATGCGGTGGGCCCAGAGCAAGCATCGCCTTGCCGGAATCCGACGAGGCGTAGTAGTTCTTCTGAATGTTCCAGTTGGCAGCATTGTTCTTGTTTGTCAGGACCCACGCCATTCTCGGCCTGCCATTGACCGGATCAAGCTCACCCGGATCGCCAAATTCAACCTGACGGACGTACGCCGTGTCCATGCCCAGGGCAAAATGATCGATGAGCAGATTGTTGGTGATTTGGAGAGTGCCGGTACCTGAAGTATCCACCGTGCCTAACGACAGGAATCCATGGTACGACATATCATAGAGCACAGTGTTGTGATCAAAGATGAAATTTCTGATGCTGTTGACGTTGGTCGCCTGATAGTGCCGCACGACTCGATCGTACAGGTTTACGAATGTGCAATTCTGTATGATGAGTGAATCCGTCCTGACGTTTCTACAATCGATGAATTTGCCCGCGCCAAAATTCGACGTGGGATGTCCCATGTCTGCAAAGATGGTATTCGTGACCTTGACGACAGCCGTGGGTCCTTCCGTCCGAATAATCTGTCCAGCAATGGTCTTCATGATACAACTGTCGATATAAATGCGCGTGTTACTGCTGGCCGATGGGGTCCTCAGAACCATCGTATTCGCTTGGTTGAAAAGCGAGTCAACCTGCTCATTGTAGCACGAGAGCATGATGTGCGTCATTCTCAATGTCGTGTTACTCCCCAGGTCCGACATTCGCCCAGGAGGCGCACCGCCTCCAGTGGCCGTCGGATAGAAATAGATCGTTGGATCGTAGTGCCCTGTTTCACCGTACGCCGCCCGGATCGTGACCGTGCTATTCGGCTGATAATCAAGCGAAGCGTTCCACGCATAGATTCCGTTCTTGTGCAAGACGTAGACGCGGGTACCCGCCTTGAATTCAGCACTGGCCGTATCTCCCGCGATAACGGCATTGAGATATTGACCTGCGCCGAACCCGGTAGTGGCAAAATAGTCCTCGATCACGAGGTTCTGGCTCAGTGCCGTTATCGGCAACAGCAGGAACAACGGCAGAAGCAGCCTGCAGAGTCTTGTACTCATTGGCCCCTCCTTTTTTTCGTTGACCGGTTAGTTGGTAAATTAACGAACTTGATTAGGTTTACAGCGTTATTCTGATTCCAAAATCAGCCGTCGTACCGTACAGTTCTGCTGTCCGGCTTAAATGCCAACCGACGACGGTGTTCGCCCTCGAAGTGGTCTCCTGTCTGTTCGTCAAGTTGTTGACATTAAGGAAAAGAGAGATGTTCCTAGAGATCTCTTGTCTGAAGGCGAGGTCCAACTTCGTGAAACTATCCACACGAATGTCGTTGGTACCGTTCGTCGAATACTGTTGGACATACTCGCCTTGGTAGAACACCGAAACCCTCGCCGAGAATCCACCGATATCATATCCAAGAGCGGCATTGCCATAGAGTTCCGGCTGATTTTCCGATTGTCTTTTTACATCCACGGGTGTGTTATACGGGGTTCCGGGGACCCACCTCCCTTCGCCTGTTCGGGGATTTATCTGAAATACAGAGTCTTGCTTCGATTCGCTCTGGACAATGTATGTTTCAGAACGCGTGATCGAAACGTTGTACGACAACGTGATATTTCTGAGATAGCCGGGGAGGAAACCGAAACTCAATTGATGTTCAAACTCAAGGCCCCACGCGTACGAGGGACGGTCGGAATTGTAAGGCATCGTAATGGAGTAGTTGTTATTCCTGGCTATCAAGGATTTGAAAGGTTCAACACTCTGCCACGTTACGCCGAGGGCCGTCATCAGTGAATCGAAGCCGCGACTGACTCTCACTCCGTCCATCACATGGTACAGGTCATCGATCTTCTTGTAGAAGGCCGAGACCGAAATCAAGCCCAACGTATTACTGTACACCTGCGCATTCACTTCATAATTCCAGGCTCTGGTGTCCCTCAGACCGGGATTCCCGAGTAAGATTGGCGTGGGAGTACCCGAAACCAATTCAAAGCGCGGTAGGCGAAAATTGTAATCCGGTCGTGCCAATGCTCTGTATGCCGCAAAACGAAGGCTAAGAAAATCTGTCGGTCGGAATGTCAGTTGCGCGTTCGGCAGCCAAATTGTCTCCGTGTACGTGGCCGTGGTGTCCCTGATTCCCGCTGTGGCAGATTGTATAATGCCGATCGTCGCCACCCCACCGGGCGTATATTTTGCCTCATAATCATTCAATTCTCTTTCTACCCGCAGCCCCGCAATCAATGTTAGCATCTGCCCGAAATTCAGCGTGTTCATCACGTAACCGGCAGACACCTTCTCAGCGACGGTGTACTCATTGAGCGTCGCCCGGTCATTGGAACTGTACTCCACCGAAGCTCCGAAGGACGCATCCTGGTTAAGATCGTACCACAGTTTGAGAGCATTGACATCGATCAGCGGGCTCATCCGATAGAGACCCAAGAGATCACGCGTTGGCGTAGGCTGGTTCACGAAATCGGCCAGCGAAATCTGACCGGGGGAACCGTCTCGATGCGCCAGATAATAGTCCCGGAAGCGCGATTGCAGCATTCTCGCCGTGTCCACTCCTGTCACGTAGAAATTATGGAGGTAGGCGTTATCGTCAAGCTCCTCCCGGTTCATCCATCGTGATCCCTCTTTGTGTTTGCCGCCGATTTTCAGCTCGCCCGAAAACAGATTTCCCAGCAGATACTTCTTCGAGATATCCAGGCCCGCAGTTCTCTGTTTGTCAAAATTCTCTGTCTTGAAGTAGACGCCGGAACTACAGGCTGCAGCGACGTAGTAGTTCGCTGCGAACGGTATGATGTTGATCTCCGGATGATCCTTCGAGGGTTGCATGGCCCCGATCGCCCCGGGGGTTTCGGTAAATGTGAGCTGATAGTCAGATGGATTGCCCACCTTGGAATGGGCATACGATACGTTCCAGGCGATTTCGAACCCGGAGAGGAAGTTTTCCCCTTGCAGGGAAAAATTCGCGGTACTCGTGGCAAGTTCCGTATATCGATAGGTATAATCCCAGGTGACACCACCTGCCCCTGCCGGATAGGTCCGGCTCGAAAGCAGGAAGTTTCGTTGTGTGCCGCTGTAGAGGGCATTGAGCTTAACCACACCGCTATCCGGAGTATTCACATCAACAATTAATTGTCCACCGCTCCTCTTGCGAGCTTCGTCAGTGAAATCAACTCTGAACTCGTTGATCTTGTAGTCATTATCGAGGCCCGTCGCGCTCGGATCATAGTACGGAAGGCTTGGATTCCTAAAGGTTCCGTACGCATACGTGATATCTTCTTTGCTTCGGATCTTCCTCTCCGCACCCCCCTGGAGTTGCACACCGACCATATTATTGAAAAATCGTTCACCATAGCGAGCCGAGAGATCATACTGATTGGCTGACTTCATGAGGCGGTTGTAATCTCCCTTGAGGTCGACACGAAGCAGCCTCTCAGAAGGTGCTTTTCTTGTAACCAAATTAACGGCACCCGCGATGGCATCTGCATCTTGATCGGGAGTGAGTGTCTTGTAGAGTTCGATACCTGCCAGAGAGCCCTGCGAAATCATGCTGAGGTCTACATCCCGGGACGTGGAATCCGTCGCCGGTATCCTGACGCCGTCCACGGTGATATTGCTGAACTTTGAGCTAAGTCCTCGCAGAACGACCTTGGTTGCTTCGCCTCCTGAACGAATGATCGACACGCCCGGCAAACGCCCGATCGCCTCAGCGGCATTGACATCCGGGAGCTCTTGAATCTTCTCCTCCGAGACTACATTCACAATGGTGTTGGAAGTGACTTGCCGATTGATCGCAGCCATCTGCCCGCGCATTTGAGCGGTCACGATGACCTCCTGGCCTTCGATGACGACCGGCCTCAAGAGGATGTTCAGTTGGACCGCATTCCTCTTCGAGAAATCTATCTGGGTCACCTGCGCCTCATAGCCGATACAGGATATCCTCACCTGATAGATTCTCTCCGGGATTCCTGTAATCGCGTACTGGCCCTCAATGTTTGTTGCGCAACCGAGCGGCGAACCCACGACAACAACGTTCACTCCGACGAGCGGTTCGTGACTCGAAGAGTCACTCACAGTGCCCCGCAATGTCGCTTGTCCGAAGACAGACGAGGGAATCAAGAGAATGATGAGCGCTAGTCTACTTGCGAGAGAAAGAACCTCAAGCGGAGATGTCACCATTGAGTGGGGGAACATAGTCTGATTCTCCTTAACCGATAACTTTAACGCCACAATTTGGGAAGAACCGGCACTCTTGTCAAGTGAAAACGCTAGGCCTCGCAACTATTCTGGCGACTAACTGACGCGAGCCGCGCTTCGGTTTGTGTCGGCGTTCCAAATTCCCGGAAACTGGAATGCCGACTCTGATCAAGATGACACTGCTCGGTCGAGTCGACTCGTGCCGACCAAAATGCAACCCGTCAGTGCACACAGGAGCCAAGCGAAAAGGCTCGGCATCGTGCTCTTGTCCACCATCGGACGACAGCTTTCAAAGAGTTCCGACGCCCCATAAGCATGCGCCGATCGATCCGCTCCTCCTCACTGACTCGTTGAAGTTATTCGGTACGTTCTTGTCAAATCTGAGAAAGTTCGTCCTGTCCTGACAAGAGACCGTGACCGCCGGTTGCGCAGGCGAGAAACAGAAGCCGCGCACACCGCGCTAGCTCATCTGAATGCCCGCCGACCCCGCAACACACGCGCTTCGTCTTCAAGCAGTCTCACGTCTACTTCATAAGGATCATACGCTTCACCTCGACAGATGATCCCGCCTGGATGCGGGACAAATAGACGCCGGAGCTCAGATGAGAGGCATCAAACGTCAGCACATGAATCCCCGCATCTTGGTCCCCTGCGAAGAGTGTGGCCACTTCCTGTCCGAGCAAATTGAGCACTTTAGCAGTTACAAACGCACTGGTCGGGAGTCCGTAGGTGATGGTCGTCGAGGGGTTGAAGGGGTTCGGATAGTTCTGACTCACAAAGAACGACTCTGGTATTCCACGATCAGGCGTTGCTTCAACACTGGTGGGATTGGCAAGTGAAGATTCGCCAACCGTCCAATCACCTGAGATGCCGGTGACACCCGCAGCCGTCGCGAAATGGAATGTCAGATCGACGGCGTTGCTCGAGGAACCGAGTACCCAGCTCGTTCCTGTTCCCGTGTATTTCATCGGCGCGTAATTCGACTCACTCCCCTGAATGTCTGAAGCAAGGTAGTAGAACTTCAGGTCCGCCTGAGTGATACCTGGTGCAGCTGTAATAGTCCAGTAACGCGCGAGCGTCTTTGAAGCATCGGGTGAATGAGGATGGGTCACCCCGTGCGCCGCTACCGTGAGATTCCCTGAGCCCGTCACGTTGCTTGCCGTGACAAACGTGTTGCCTATTGATGCACCCGATGTGCTTGCGCAGGCGATGCTTCCGCCTGAGCTGATCAGCGTTGCTCCGTCGAGCAGTTTGAATCCGCCGGTGTTGCTGCTGCTAATGACGGACGAGCCGATGTCCAAGGTCGTGCCACTGGCCACTTCCATATTAATGGGGCTGGCGCTACTCGCATACGCGACTCCGCTTCCGAATGTGAGCGTTTGGGTGCCGGCTTTCGCAAAAACAAACTTCTGCGCAACGTTTGCAGCGGTACCCGAGTTTTGAAGAGTCGCATTCGACACGGACATATTCCCGTAGAGGTTCCAGGTCACACTTGGGCCACTGCCTCGGCTGCAGCCAAAGTTGCCACCTGTGACCGTGACGTTCCCGTATGTGTTCACGACGATGGGGTTCACTGTGCCAGCACTAGAAGAACCGTTTATCGAGAAAGCAGAGGTGCCCGAAACTGTGACATCACCACTTATCGTAATAGGACTAGCGAATGCCCCAGAGCTTGTCAAGTACATACGATTGTCTCCGCCTCCTGTATTTGTGTTAAGGACTGTGAGGTTGCCGCTGATCGTGTTGCCAGACATGCCCAGATTCAGCCTGCCACCCAGCATCGCAAGGTTCATCGTCAAATTGCAGAAATTTTGACTTGCGTTGGAAGGCGCTGTGGAGACAGTACCCGTCAGCAAACACGTTGAGCCTGTGTTCCAAGTAGCTGTTGGTATCCTCCCCCCGTTGCTTGCGCGGTTATACGTGCCGCCGTTCCCAAATGTCAAGGCAGCGACCTCAGCTACCTTCGCTGAGTCGACCAATGTACCCGTTATGGTAACAGCGACATCCACAGCAACGGAGTCAGCGGCGCGGATGGTGATCGTTCCCGATCCCGTGGGAACAACGCCCCCCGCCCACGTGCTGGCTGCGCTCCAGTTACCCCCGCCCGTTCCATTGCTGACGATCTGCGCGCTGGAGAGAGAGAACCCCAGACACAGCAAGACAGCAACGCCAAAAAAAGACCGTAACGTGCTTCTCATGATGAATCCTCCTTTGTTAGTGGATGGGTGGGTCAGAGCCCCTTTCTATTGAAATTCGTATGAAACACCGGCAACGACGGTGTGGCTCGTCTGATTATTGAGATTCACATTGGACTCCCACAGATCTTGATACTTCATCTTGGCGTACTCGTAGCTGATGTCGAAATGAACTTTGCCGAACGTAATTCCCGCACCTGCCGAGTAGATGGAATAGCCTACCGGCTCCCCGACGATGGGAGTTCCTTCCTCTTGAAAGACCTCCGCTGCCTGACGCACGCCGCCACGCAATGCCAGCCACTCCAGCGGAACGTACTCCACACCAAGGTGCAGCAGCGAGGCCGAGAGCCAAGGATTCGACTCCCTTCCAGCGTCGGTTTTGTACACTGCGGAGGCATACGGGCGAAACTCGTATTCGAATCCGAGTGTCAGATTCTTCCTGAGGGCCAGCGCCAGACCGAGTGTGCCTCGCCATGGAACCGTGATTTCATCCTGCCCGCTGATCGTCTGATCCGAATGCAGTCCCGTCGTGTCATATTGGATGCGCGTTTGATACTTGCGTGTGATCGTCGCCGGCGGCTTGAGGGAAGCCCCCAGGGTGATGTACCGGCCCCGGTACACGGCACTGACGGTGAACTCCAACCCGCTGAACTCCGACGTCCCGACCTTTGATACGTGGCTGTAAACGGAATCGACGAAGAAGTAGCTCTGCGGGATGTAGACGAAATGGAGCAAACCCCGGCCCGTCTTCGCCTCGCTGTCGTCTGTTGTTCCCTTCAACAGCAGGCCGCTCACCCCGAGCGAAAGGTCGTCTGACAGTGCGACGGCTACTGCCCCACCGTACCCGTAGATCGAGCCATCACGGGATTGAGAATACTGATACCAGTTCGCGTCAACGGTATCTCCGGTCAGCGGCAGGAGAATCGGCTCAGGGCGCTGCGAACCGATCGATGGAGCCAGAACGTTGTTGTTCTGGTAGTAATGATCCAGGTTGGCGTACTTTTCGACACCAAGGCCGGCAGAGAACCGGTACTCTCCGATGGAAAAAGGCATCGCTGCGAACACTTGGATCGGCAAGCTCTTGTTGGTCGATCGTGACCAATTGGGACCGATAGTGTCGAACGGTCGCTGAACGGTATCCTTGGCATTGATGAATCTCATGCCCGGCTTCGTTGGATCAGGGTCGCTGATGGTGCCCGTCAGGCCCTCCATCAGAAGGCTGAAGCCCGCAAAGTATTTCTCCGGGATCCATTGCTGCGTTTGCTGCTCGCTCATATGTTGCTGCAACCCGCCGATGGAAAGTCGAAGACCGCTGAGACCTCGAAGGGATGCGGGATTGGAGAACATCATCGCCGGATCGCCTTGGACACCAAACAGCAGTCCGCCGACAGAACGCGATGCCGCCGAAGGCGGCGTGAGATGATCGAGCCCCTGCATCGTGAGGGGTGTATCGAGCCCCTGCGCGAGTGCGCTGTGGACAAGCAGGATGCAGACCAGATATTTTGTCGAATGAAACAGTGGCGTCAGTACATGCTTCATCATAATCCAGCTCCCAGGCTAATACGATGGACGTTCCCCAGGTAGGTGCCAAGAGCCCCGTAACTGTAGTCGAGAGAAAACCTAACCCCCACGATGTTTTGGCGGATGCCGACGCCGGCCGTGAAGCCCTCGGTATCGTAGTTGAACTTATATCCGAGGCGCAGTGCAACCGTCCCGGCGTATTCGTATTCCATACCGAGGTGTTGCTGTTGCGTGTAGTCATTCGGCTGAAAGAGGTCAAACGCCAGGCCGAGTCTGCCGTTCTCCTCGGGCAGAAGCAGAGCATTTGTCCCGATCAGGTCCGCCGCGATTCCCACCCGAAAGAGGAGCGGGGCCGGGCTCGCCTCTTTGGCGTAGGTGAGCTGTGGTCCGAAGTTCTGGACCGCCGCGGCGATCTGGACCGTCCGAAAACCGGTGTTGTACCGCAGACCCAGGTCGAACAACAGGCCGTTGGTGTATGTTTTGACCTTTTCCCCATCAACCGTGGTCATTGTCGCGTCGTTGAAGAGCGACTCATGCGCATATTTTGCCGTCAGGCCCACGGAGAATCTATCTGTGAAGCTCCTCCCGTACGTCAAGCCGACAACATAGCTGTAGGGATAGAATTTTCGACCCGTGAGGCCAGGATTGTAGACGACGTTCGGCTCCGTGCCGACGAACATGCGGTCATCGACACTGGTCTCTTCAAACGCACCGTAGTCGACGTACTGTAATTGCACACCAAAGGCCCCCCAATCGCGCAGAGAGATGGCGTACGAAAGTGCCAGCTGCCGAGCATCAAAGACCCATTGAACATAGGTCGATGAGAATTCTTGATTCTTTGTGAGTGCTACGCCACCGGGATTCCAGAAGACTGCTTCTGCACCCGAAACCCAGACGCTGTAGGCATCTCCGAGCGCCGTGCCCCGGGCACACGGCATCACCTGAAGAAATTGCATCGACGCCGTGCCCACCTTTTGGGACAAGCCGCTCTGTGACACAACCATTGTTGTCAGAATTGTGCACAAGTATCGCATCCATGTCTTCATGGTGTCAAACCCTTCTTCAGCGGATGATGACGAACTTACCCCATGTTCTTTTTCCTTCCGGGGCCTCCACGACGAAGTAGTAAACTCCGGAGGCCAGCACCTGATTGTTCCTCGTGACCTGGAAGTATTCGTTTGTGTACTGGCCATCGTGAGGGATCGTTGCGACCAGCTGCCCCGCATACGAGTAGATCCGTATCGTGCACTTCGCCGGAAGACGCATGAACATAATCTGGTCCTTCGTGCCCCCCAGGTTCTTCCAGGGCGAATTGACGACGAGTGGGTTCGGCACGACGACTACGTGTTCGAGCTCAGCCGTCGGGCCGATTTGCGTCACCAGACTCCTTATATTGGTGTACAAACCACTCTTTCCTCCAAGAGAATCCACGGACCGGACGGAATAGTACCACGAATCTCCCACGCGACTGGATGGATCTACGGCCACATATTCCCCATCGGCAAAGAAACGAGGATCCTCTTTGGCGACGCTATCGATGCGCGTCCAGGGCCCCAGGGGGTGGAGGGCTTTGAGAACCTCGTAGTACCTCAGCGGCGCCCGCAGTCGCGGAGCGTGGAATTGCTCCACAGCGTTGCTCCAGCCGATCCTATTGTGGGCCCGATCATCACTCTGAACCTGAATAACGGGCCCGGGGAACGGTGTGGGGACTTCGTAGACGCCGTGCGCCGGAGCGTTCAGGGGCTCATACTGGCTCGTGTCGTATTTCACCAACGGCCATCCTGTGTACATCTGAATCGCCCGATCTGCAACATCGCGGATGGAGATGACGTGATCGGTCGTGTCGATGTAGTCGGGCAGCCGGTAATGACTCAGGTAGTCGCTGCCGATGGTCCCATTGCCCCCGACATAGGGATAGCTGAACACCCTGTACCAACTCGGCACCGGATGGATGCCCGGCTCCGGCTCGGAGACATCGCCGCCATAGCCACCACCGAGGTCCTGATACACGCTGTCGCTTGCGACGCCTGGACCATATCCTACAACCTCGGCCAGGGTAAAATGCATCTTCTCATGGGGAGGAAGAATGTACGGACCGAAGCCGTAGATGTGCGAGACAGGTTGTCGTGTGTGGATGGTCCACGAGGGCCTTGCTCGTCCGAGCCAATAGGAGCCGAAATAGAGCGAGTCATCTCTTCCCGGGCTCATGGTGAACGGGCCTGTCTTGCGGCCGAGGACATCAAGGAAGGACACGATCTTCGTCGAGTAGAGATTTGAATTCTCATAGCGGTTGATGTACGGCTGCTTGAACTTGTTGTTCGCGTCGAAGACGTAGACGCTGTCGTAGAATGGGGAACCGACAGAAGCCTGCGTCCGACCCTTCACCGCGAGGTGATCGTAATCATAGAACAACGGCACGATCCCCACCGCTTGAGGCGAGTCGAGTCCTCCACCGTACTTCGCCGTGGGTGCCCACTCATCGAAGTGCGTCGGGTCCGGTTTGCCGTTCCTGTCATGATTGTACGACATATAACGCCTCCAGTCGAAGCGCCCGTACATATCTTTCTGCCGATAGTCTGCCTCCGACCAGCGATTGTAGGTCCGCATGTAGCCGAACATCGAAGGGCCGAGCCCGTATCCCCACGCTACGACCATCTCGGTGAGGGTGTCTGCGACGCCCGTCGTCGAATGGTCACCGGTATTTTCGAGCTCGTATTCGTAGATGATGAAGCTGTCGTACCCGGGGAAGCTCCACGCGCGGCTCGTGCGTGTGATCGTCACGCCGAGCGGCGTCGCCCATTTCGAGATGATAATCTCTTCGCCTTCATCCGGGTTGTAACTTGGATTCAATGTCCCGTCGGCAAGGACCGGATAGTTTTCAATCCGCTGCAATGAAATCGGGAAGCTGTAGATGCCTTCGACCTGGGTGGTGTTTCCGCTTGTGGTGGTGACAGCTCCACATTGAATGGTGTTCCGCACTCCTCTTTGATTCGCTGCGAGATAGATTCCGGCACCGAATGAATTGTACTGTGCGTTGTTGTTCGCTATATTGACATTGTTCGTCGAAGAGGGCGGCCATTCCATGGACGGAATCCCTGCCGCACCGCCGCTGCCTCCGTTGTCGTACGCTCTTCCCAGCTCCCCTGTGTTGTACTCGGTTTGGTGGAGCAATCCTCGTTTGTGGATTTCATAGCTGCGCAATTGTGGAAATGCAGCGGAGACAGGAAGCACAAGCAGGACCAAGACGAGTCTGATTGCTTTCATGGGCGAACCTAGCATGCGATGTGCAATGAATTTCAGAATTCGATGACCAACCCAAGACTATACGAACGCGGGGAGTTTTCATAGATCAGAAACGATTGGTCCACCGCGAACGGCGTTGCCCGATTGGTGTCGTTGTAGTAGCGGACACCGTTGGGATTATCCAAACCGAGAGTCTCATACGTCTCGATATTCGTGTTCGATACGTTACTGCTCGTCGCCGAGGGGGTTCCCTGTGCGAAGAGATAGTTGTAGTTCAAGATCTTGTTGTCGAACAGGTTGAATACTTCGAAGTAGACGGTTGCAGCTGTGCCGAAGAAATTCCGGATTCTCTTCGTCATCCTGAGGTTCGTGTTGTATTCGGTCGGGGTGCGCATGTTGTTGAGGAGACCTTGACTGGTCGGGTCCCACGTATACGGACGTCCGCTTCGGATAAACGAATAGGCCGAGAGATAGAGATCCCCGAGCGGATAGACCCCGGTGATGCGCGGCCCCCACTGTTCATCCGTGACGTACGCCAGGTTGATGATGAGGTTATGCGTGCGGTCAAAGTCGAGCAAAATGTCTTTCGCCGAAGGCGCGATCGTCGTAGTCACCGTTCCGATCGGGCCTTCGCGGAGCGACACAGGCGCAAGCAGCGGGGTGCTGCTCTTGCCGGTCGCCACACTATATTGGTAGTTGATCGAACCAGTGAGACTTCCTCTCCGCTTGTTCAGGGCGATCCGGAATCCGCGAATGTCGGCATAATCCCTGTTCGCAAACGTCTGGTACGTACGGCCTTGAACGTCTGTGTAGAAGACCGATTCGATGAGGTTCTTGACGTCCTTGTAGTAGCCGCTGACGTCAAGGGTGAACCCCTCACCGAGCCCCTGCATCACCCCCATGTCGTAGCTGTTCGTCGTCTGCGGCTCGAGTCGGGGGCTACCCAGGATCGTTGGGATGGGTCCAAGTGCAGTCAGTGTCTCCCGGGAACGAATCGTGTACTGGAAGGAGGGACGCTGCATGAACGAGCCGTAGTTGAGATGGAATACCGTGGAGTTTGACACCGGGAATGAGAAGCCGACGCGGGGCTGCAGGCGCCCGAGAGTCGGGGTCTGCTTCTTCTGCACCGAATCAGGATTGATCACATAGGAGGTGTCACCAGGATACGCGTTCCTGAATTGTCTGAAGGGCGATATCACGTCCGGGAAGTACTTGGTGTTCTGATCCCACAGATCGAACCGTAAACCGACGTTGGCGATCATCCCTTCGAATTCCATCTTGTCTTGCGCATAGAGTGCTAGTTCCATCGGTCGTGACGAGTAGATGTCGTTGGGGCCCCCATCGTCTGTCCGTACATTGTTCCGATTTGTCACATCGATGAAATAGTAGTTGTACTGAAGCCCTCCGTTGAGTTGGTGCACGTTGGTTACCTGGCTCGTGATGGAGGCCTCCAGACTGATCGTGCGAGTAAGCTGGTCCCTGAAATCATCGGTTCCCCCACCGACCGTGAACTTGTCCGGAGCTGTAACCGAGCCCATCAGGGTCTTGGACCATTGGATTCGATTCGCTATGATGACGATATCCGAATCCGGGACGGACATCGGGGCAGGAGATGACCCCAGGAGGTTATGCGTCTGAAGGGCGTTCAACTTTATCTCGTAGAACGTGCTTGGCCCGAACGCCTGCGTGAAACGAAGCCCCAGCTGGCTGTTCGTCGTCTGTTGGTACTGAATGTCGAGGATTCTGTCCCAAATCCAGCTGTAGAAGCCGAGGCCGTTCGAGCTTGGAAAGACGTTGGCATCCTCTCGAGAGTACGCCCCGCTGACACGCAGAATTGCACCATCGCCCACATCCGAAACGATGTTCCCCATGATCTGGTGCTCGACGTCAGGTTGCTCCGTTGGAAAAACCGGCCAGCTCGTGTTCGATCGAAAGGCAATGAACATTCTCAGGTTGTCCCCGACAGGGCCGCCCGCCGCGGCTTCCGCGGAATAGTCGATATCGTTCCCGTAACTCCGGTTCAGATCCCTCCTCGCTTGAAGATTCCAGAGAGCGCGGGCAACCTGGATTTGGATCGTCGTGTCGAGCCCATAGAGATTGCTCAGGCCAGAAGACATGCCCGAATAATAGAGATCGCTTCCGCCGCTCGTGCCGCTCCTCAGGCGCCATGTACTATCTGCCGACAGAAACGCAAGGTAGGGGTTTGCCTTCGGATCGAAGACGCTCGGACCGAAGTGTTTTCTGCCCGGCATTCTCATGCGCAACTCGGCGCGAGTTCTCCACCTATCGGATTTCCCTTCCTTCATGGAGATATTCACGACGCCCGATTGCGCGTTACCGTATTGAGCCCCGAATCCGCTCGTGATCACCTCCACCTCCTCCACGGCGCCCAGAATAGGCAGAAACGCGCTCGAATTGTCCAGGGGGTTCACAATCCCCATCCCCTGCAATGTGTAGAGCTCCTCGCCTGACCGCCCACCGCGGAAATGTCCGTCCGTCACATCCGCTGCAAGGGCGAGGATATCGCTCACATCCCTCATCCCTGCGATCTGCTGCACCTCGTCCGTGCGGACAATCTCACTTGTCGATGTCTTGTCCCGCTCGACATCAGGCCGGATCGCTTCGATCACAACGGGTTGTTGCAGGATGGCTGCTTGCTCAAGCTGAAAGTTCACGGTCGTGGTCCGTCCAACATCGACAATGACGCCGCGCTGAGTCACCCTTTGATACCCGATCATGGATGCCTGGAGGTCGTATCTTCCGGGCGGGATATTGAGGATGAAAAATGATCCGTCAATTCCCGAGCTGGCGCCGAGCGTTGTCCCGACAATCACAATATTGGCGCTGATGAGAGGCTCGCCGGTCGTGCCGTCCGTGATCGTGCCCGAGATTTTCCCCGAGCTCTGAGCGAAGAGTGTGTTCGCCGATAGTGCGAGAAGGAGGCAAGCCCGCAGGATGAGGGTTGACTGGCCCTCACGGAAAACTGAGAACGTGCGCCTCCTCCCTGAAGGATGAACGCGATCCGCAGAGATCGTTTGCAGCGTCATGCTCTGTGTCATTGCAACTCCTTGTCGCTAGATGACAAGTATTGGTTTCACACCGTAGCCTTTGTGCCCGCTACTCCGGCGACCGTTCAATCCGTGTTTCAGAACCGCGCGGCCACCGGCTGCAGCGCATGAGGTCCCCGACGAATAATGTCGCCTTGTCGACCTACCGGCTCACGAGCTTTCCGTTCACTCTGACGTTGACCAGACTGAGGTTCTTCACGTTTTCGATCACGTTTGGTTCCGCAACGTCCCTGAACGTGCAGTCCTTGATACTTATATCCGTTGCAGGTGACCGGTCATAGGCGCGTATCCAGATTGCATACCGGCTCTTGTTGCATTCCATCCGTGACACCTCGATATTCCTGACGACCGGTGTGAACGCCCCACCATCTCCCTCTTCATAGTAGTAGTTGATCTTCACGGCCGCTTCCGCGACCTGTCCAACCCGCACGTTCCTCATGAACACGTTCTCCACGACGCCGCCCCGCATGGAATTCGTCTTGATCCGAAGCGCCCGGTCGAGATTGGGACTATCCATGGTGCAGTCTTCGGCATAGACGCTGCGCACGCTGCCGCTGATCTCGCTCCCGATCACGACACCCCCGTGACCGTTCTTCATACTGCAGCCTTGAACGATGATGTTCTCACTCGGAACATTGACCCGCCTTCCGTCCGCATTCCTGCCGGATTTGATCGCGATGCAGTCATCACCGTTGTTGAAATAGCAGTTCTTGATCAACACATCACTCGAGGATTCGGGATCGCAGCCGTCGTTGTTGGGCCCAAGACCCTCCGTGGTCACGCCGAGGATGGACACGTTCTGGCAGAGCACGGGATGCAGGAACCACATCGTTGAGTTCTTGAACGTCACCCCCTGGATCAGCACATTCTTGCATCGATACGGCTGCACGAAATTCGGCCGGAGGTGGTATCCCTCCCCAAAGACTCGTTGATGAACAGGAATGTTTTTCTCACCCGCGTCGAATAGCTTCTTCCGCCCCTCCTTCTGGTCGGGCTTCCCTTCGACCCAACCGTATTCCTTCGATCCCTTCCAACTCCACCAGGCCTTCGAGGATCCTTGACCGTCGAGCACGCCCTCACCAGTGACCGCAATATTCTCCTGTTCAAAGGCATAGATCAGGGGCGAATAGTTCATGCATTCGACACCCTCCCATCGCGTGTACACCACGGGGAGATACTTTTTCGGATCGGTGCTGAATCTGATCGTCGCACCTTTTGAAACGTAAAGGTTGACGTTGCTCTTCAAATGAATCGGACCCGTGAGGTACACACCCCTCGGCACGACCACTTTCCCTCCCCCCTCCGCGTTGCACTTCTCGATGGCTTTCCTGAACGCTCCGCTGCAATCCTTTTTCCCGTTCCCGACTGCCCCAAATTTCGTCACAAGAAAGTCTTTATCGGGGAAATTCGGCGGAGAGATTCGTTTCAGCAACGCGGGTAGAGCATCCCATCCTTGCGGGTCCGAAGTGTCTTGACGTGCGGGGAGATCAAGCCTGGCATCGAGGCAGAGCACCAAAATGGCGGCCGCCACTATCATCAGGAAGAACTTCAAGACGACTCCTCTCGTGTGCTTCATCTCAACCTAGCCTCTGGACCAGCGGAGATTCGCGAGGTCCTTTCGCTTATCTCAGGAGGACGATTTTCGCGGTCTGCGTTGCCCCCTTGAAAGCAACGCGGACGAAATACACCCCCGACGCGGCCGGGCCCAGGCATTCATCTCTGCCATCCCAACAGACGACATGCTGGCCTGCACCCTGTTGTTCATTCAGGATCTCCCGCACGATCCTTCCGCGAACGTCGTAGATCCGTATCACGACATTGCCGTCCCGAGGGATCAGATATGAGATGGTCGTCGCGGGGTTGAATGGATTCGGATAGTTCTGGAACAGTCGAAACCCGGCAATCGTCGAAGGCCCGGACGCTGCTACATCCGTCACGCCCCCCGTCTCAAACGCGCCCAGATCAGGCGCCGGGCCGTTGTACGAAATCCCGACATCCGTACCCGCATCGATTAGCTGGCTTCCCGGAGCGAGGTGCAAGAAGGAGATGTCCGGGAGACTGCCGTCCGGCTTGCGCGGTCCGCGCAGGCCGGTCGTGTCGACACTGACGAAATCCGCGTCCGTGACTGGCGAGAAAGGAGGATTCATCCAACTGTCGGTCGTCTGCACGGCGCCAGCCCAGATTGATACCGCGCTTCCCAAAGCGACGCAATTCGTCAACATCATCGTTTCACCACTCTTCACGCCTGCGTTCATCCCGTAGTTGGTGCCATTTCGGTAGGCGGTGCAGTTGAGCAATCTCATCGAACCTCGATTGTTGTTTTGGTCATATCCCTTGACCCTATTATCGAACGCGAGGCAGTTCTTCAGCGTGACATTGTGCCTCAGACTATCGGCATTGCCATTGTCGCCTCCTCCCATCTTGAATCCGTTGCCATCGCCCTTGGGAAGGCTCGGGGACCCGTCCTTAAGGTAGCCGTTCTTAAAAATCCAGCAGCATTCGAGCGTCGTTCTCACGTCGTCGGACGTGCTCAGATATCCGTCGAAACCGTCATCGCAGTTTTGCCACGATCGGCAACCGTAGAAGGAATTACCCGTTCCCACGTCGAGCTTCGCGGCAAAACCATCCGCGTTCTCTCCAGTCGGATCGGCGTTGAAGTACGAATCGCAGTTGATGATCTGGTTATTCGAAGCGCCGTTGCTGAGCTGCAAGCCGGTGTCTCTGTTCTCGTAGAAGGCACAGAACTCGATGATGTTGTTCGACCCGCTGATGTGCATTCCATTGTCGCCAGCACCTTTGATGTCGAATCCTCTGATGTACCAGTAACTCCCCGACAGCTTGATACCGCGGTTGCTGCTGCTCACCTGCATCGAAGAGAAGTCCAGAATCGGTCGCTCTCCAGGATAGGCGAGCAGTTGATAGCGCGCGGTTGCCGTTCCCTTCTGCGAGATCGAGATTGTCACGGAGTTGACGTAAACGCCTCCCCCAACGAAGACAGTATCGCCGGGTTGAAACATCGGAGACGAAAGCGAGATTGCCTTCGTGATTGTCAGGAAGGGTTGGTCGATGGTGCCGAGATTCGAATCATTACCCGTGGTCGATACAAAGAATCGGGCGGACCAGCAAGAGAAGAACGGTGCAGACAGAAGGCAGACAATCAGAGAGGAACGCTGGAACTCGTGCATCGCTTCACCTCGCCATGACGGAGGCTTCGACTCTCAGCGTGTCATGCTGGGTAAACAACGAATCGATGAGATTGAAATGACGGACGATGAATTTGGACCCGACCTTCTCGCATGCCTGTGCACATGCGGACCACTCCTCACCAGACTAACCCGGCACGGATCAAGCGCTGCAACGCGCGGTCAGAGAAGGAACATTTCGCTGAATCGGTGACTTTATCGGTAACTCCAACCTAAAGGAAAAACCAGTAAGTGTCAAGCAAAATCGGATCGATGTCGACAATTCTCACACGCGAGCAAGCGGAACCGATTACCAATACCTTCGGGACGCTCAAGCAGAAGACGAATCTGAGAAGCGTAGTCCGCAAGATTGTGCAGCCCTGCGGTCGGCCCCGTCTTCTGCGGACGATGCGTTTTGTCGACGGGAAGGTGCAGATTCGGCGAGCCTTGCTGGGGGGATCAAAAGTAACGGCAGCCCTCCCGCCTTGTGTTATCGTGCCAGCCACCCTCCATCGACGGCAACGGTATAACCGTTCATGTAGGACGATGCTGGCGAAGCCAGGAAGACGACGGCACCCTGCAAATCCTCAGGAGCTCCCCACCTTCCGGCCGGGATGCGATCGAGGATCGCCTTGTTGCGAACTGCATCGGCTCGAAGTGCCGCAGTGTTCTCCGTCGCCATGTACCCCGGCGCGATAGCATTTACATTGATCCCCTGGGGAGCAAGCTCGCACGCGAGGATTCTCGTCAATCCCATCACGGCGCTCTTTGCCGCTGTGTAGGATGAGACGAGCATCCCACCCTGGAACGAAAGCATGGAGGCTACGTTGATGATCTTTCCTCCCTTCCCACGCTCCATCATCACCCTAGCAGCCGCCTGACTCAAGAAGAAGAGCGTTCGCAGGTTCACGTTGAGTACATCATCCCAGTCCTTCTCCGAGAATTCCAGGAACGGGCTTCGCCTGATGATTCCCGCGTTGTTGACCAGAATGTCAATTCCTCCCAGGCTTTTCACGCAAGTCTCGGCAATTGTCGTGACCGGATCCGAAGTCGAGAGGTCTGCGATCATCGTTTCACATTTTCTGCCGAGGGAACGGATCTGCGCCTGCGTTTCCGTGAGAGAACTACGATCGACGATGAACAGGTTTGCTCCCGCCTCAGCAAGTCCAATCGCCATTGCCCTACCGAGCCCCCTGCTCGCGCCTGTGACGATCCCTACCTTTCCATTCAGTTTGAATTGATCAAGAATCATAGTCTCTGTTCCTTCGCTCTTGTCAGGGAAAATTCGGCGGTGTGCATACGATCCGCACAGATCAAAGCAAACATAAGCCGAGAAACCCACTTTGTCAAGCCTTTCGTGCTTGAATCTGATAGCAAACCAGAGTTTCGGGTTTTGTGTGCAGCCCGTTCTCCTTCCCGGCCGATCCCGAGCCACCGCTGTCCGCCTCTTCTTGTGGGGCCCCAGCGAGACTGCGGATTGTCACCACACCTTGGTTCAGGTAAGGGTCAGAGAGCTAGACTGTGGGAGGACCTGATGGGCGATGAGCGATTCAAGCGGTCGATCAGATCAGAGATGGCGAAGTTGCGGCCTGTTCGCGGATCCGCTTCTTCGCTCCAGCGCGTCGCGCTATGCGGTCAGATCAATCGCTCTTCCCGGCCGAGCCGATCGTCGAACAGCCGAAGAGCTTCTTCCCGGGCCCACCGCCCGCGGTCTCGAAGGTGACCGCGACCGAACGTCTGCCGAATGTCGTCGCAAGTGGAAGTTCGTACCGCTCCTCGACGAATCCGGTCGACAATTCTGCGAACTCGGGTTTGAGAGCAAGTCTCACACCATCGATGCGGATGGTGTACGCGCGTGCGGTATCGCTCTTCATCCAGACGCATCTCAGCTGAACGGGGCGATTGAGAAGAACCTTCAAAGAATACAGCATCCAGTCGCGTGTGCGGACCCACCCCAGACCCGCATCGCTCCCCGAATCCACACCGGCGCCAGCGAGCGTGTGAGCTATCACGGAGTTAGAGTCGCCGGGAGAAACACTGTCGACCAATTCCCCGATCATCATCTCGCCTCGCTTCTTCGCTTCTCGCCACTCCTCTTCGCCGCAGATTGTCCAGTAGACGGCGTACCGCTCGTCGAAGAGCTCGCAAAGCGGGATGAGCTCAACATCATGAGGGACCCCGGCTCCAGTTGTTCGAAACGTCAGCGTCTTGCCGCCGACCGGAACGACCCAGGAATGTACGTCCGGATTCCCAACGACGAGGCAGGGCGAGAGAACGGGCAGACGGGAAGGACCATAGAAGCCGTGAATCAAGCTGTCCGTTACGCCCTCCGCGCCGAGCCGGCCGGCGAGAACGATCGGGCCATACATGATGGCAGCAACTTTCGGGTCATCAGGCACAGGCTTCAGGTGCAGGTCCATGCCGTATTCCACATCCAGCCGGTCCCCGTTTTGCCACGTCCTCGTCAGCACGAGATAACTGCGGGGGCTCGACGTTACGTCGAGCTCGCGGCCATTAAGCCGCACACGCACTCCGCTCGCACTCCATTCAGGGACGCGAAGATGGAGGGAAAAAGAAACCTGCTTGCCGGTTCGAAGCAGCAGTTGCGTGCGAGGCGTTCGAGGAAACCCCGTCTCCTGACGGAGCGTGACGCCCTTCTCAACCCATCGCACCTCGGACGGAATGAAGAGGTTGACATACAGATCGTTCTCGGCGCGATAATAGATGTCGCTCCCCAACCTGGCGAAGGACTCCACTCCCGTGCCTGTGCAGCACCAAAAGGAGTTGCGCAGAGTGCCGAAGGTCTTGTACCACCCCGATCCAAGCGGGAGATAGTACATCAGCATTCCGTCGCTCGGATTCTGCGTCGGGAGGATTCCATTGAAAAAGAGGAGCTCGTAGTAGTCCGCGTAGGCAGGATCGGGGTCCCACGTGAACAGATGCGATGTCAGCTTCAACATGTTGTAGGACGTGCAGCTTTCCTGGTTGGACGATCCGAGCTGTGTCGCAAGGTGATAGGGATCGCCCCCCCAAAGCTCCTCCCAACTCGTGCCGCCGGTGGCATAGGACCGGGCATTCACGATCTCGTGCCAGAAGTAGGTCGCAATCTCCCTGTCCCTCGCATCCCCTGTTATCTCGTACCCTCTGGCTACCCCGATCACCTGAGGAATGTGTGTGTTGACGTGCAAACCCTTCAGTTTGTCTACGTGATCCGCCAGGGGGTCAAGGAACTCGCGCTTCTCAAATCGACGGGCCAGTGACAAGTAGTTTGTATTGCCGGTAGCGGCGTACAGGTTCAAGAGAACTTCGCTCATGCCGCCGAATTCGACTTTGAGCATTCGCTGCGTCGCCGCATCGTCGAGCCGGTCCGTCCTGCGCTTGGCCCAATCCGCCATTTTCACAGCCACGTCAAGCGCCTGAGTGTTGCCGGCCAGCATGTACATATCCAGCAAGCCAGCATAGATCTTGTGCAGCGTATACCATGGCGCCCAAACGCGCTTGCCGGTCTCGACACGATTGATGAACTCCTCCGGATACGCGCTCAGATATCCGTTGCCAAGCGCCTCCTGGCATTTCGCCAGCTCCGCCACGACCGTATCTGCCTTTGCCTCGAGGACGCGATCGCCAACGCTTGCATACATCATCGCGCAGGCGGAAAGGAAATGGCCGAGGAAATGACCGCGCAGTTCCGTCGTCGGACTCTCCCACCCGCCCAAGGGCTCGGCCCTCGAAGGCAACCCGGCCGTCTCTCTGAAGTTGTGGAGCAATCGATCCAGCTCAAGCCCGCGGAGGTACTTCTGGTCACGTTCGGTCGCTTGCTTCAGCGGTCCTTCCAGCAGGCGAACTTCTTTCAAACCAAATGGATGTACGCGCTGAACGCCCGCCCCGTCTCCTGCCTGCCGCGCGTTGATCCCTCCGCCGGACGTCCCCCAGAAGAATGGGAACACGACTGCGATAAGAAGGTCGACTCCAAAATCCCGGATCCGCAATTGTGAGCGTTCCCGCCTCATCGGTGGTTTCTTCATAAGTCTACTTGCTGAGGAAGTTGATGACGCGGAGGATACCGCTCCGACAGACCCGGCAGTATTCGTCCTGGTCGTTGGAAAACATCAGACAGTTCACCATTGGCCGATACAGCCCCTCCGATGCGAACCCAGCCCCTTCGAAAACGCCGACCTTGTCCCTCAGAGGATGCTCGAGTGTGAAGGCAGCGACCCTCTTCTGAAGATCAGCAGAGAGCTTGTCGAACTCCTTCCGGACCTTTTCGATCTCTTCCTTGCCCGCTCCCGACTTCTCCAGCTCCTGTAGACGCACGCTCCTCTTCTGAAAAAGCTTGCCAGCCTCTGCGCGCAGGCTGTCATAGGCCGCCTTCCCCCACTCCGTCGGGATCGCAATCCCCGGCGAGAGCAGGTCTGCCCATTTGATGCGACTCGGATCAAGGAGCGCGGTGATGTTCACCTCCATCGGCTCGACGCCCTTCGGGTAGAAATCGCTGTATGCGACTTCGGAAGCGTAGTATTCGTCAGCTAACCCTCCGAAGCCGTGACCGAACTCATGGCGGAACACCTTCTGGCTGAGGGCGTGGTGCGTCGTCGAGATTGTGAACGTATTGTACAGCGCCCCGCCTCCGTAGCGGTCGCTATTGACCAGGATACACAGCGCGTCGTACGGAACTGCCGAAGCGATATCACGGTACGCGCGGTTGTTCTCAGTCAGCATGTAGCGGTCCGTGGCGAGCGCGTTGAACGAGGCGTCAACAACGGTATTCTTATACCGATGCTGCCGCGGCTCGTCCATCCCTTGATCCGACGATGGGCGAAAAACGCCGGACACATTGAACTTCGACTTATTGCTTTTGAAGGGCTCAAAGCTGAAGACCGCGTTCACGAACGTGTCCACGTCTTTCCTGAAGGCCTGCTCCTGATCAGCGGTATAGCCTTCGGCAATGAACACGAGATCGACCTTGTCGTGGGGATCACCGCTGCTGAGAACGCGGAAAACCTTGTCGTACCGATTCGGCCCCTCCGTACTGATGCTGTAGTCGTCCGGTTCGATCTTCTCAATGAAGAGGGGGTGGTAGATATTCTCCTTGTCCCTTCGCAGGATCTCGAACCGGACCGGGTGTTTCGGATATGGAATGAGGAGAGATTCGTGGTAGGTCCTTTTCACTCCTTTCACGGCAGGATCGGACGTCTTATACTCGCCAAAGTATGAATCGAATCCTCTGGAAAAGATAAGGCTGTTCGTCGCAATGTCGTACACCCTCACCATGTATCGGCCATTTCCCAGATCGTCGATGGTCCTGCGGGGGTTCCCCGCCCACGTGCCTCCGACGTACATCTGATCGAGCGTGACGAGCTCTTCCTTAGCGTCTCCGACGTGATAGTAGTCGACCCGCAGTGTCTTGTCCAGAAAATAGTCATCAAACCGGACCGACTGCCGGGGAAGCGCGACCGTCGAAGCAAGGACCAGCACACCGAGCACAAACAAGAGGTGTTTCATTGTTGTCTCCCGATGAAACTCAAGCCTACCGTGGACCCGGGGGCAGATTGTTGTTGAGGTACCAGGTGAGCAGCGTGTAGACGTGACGCGTCGTGTTCTCTCCCTCATAGATTCCATGGCTGCGGTTTGGATACTCCATGAAGGAGAAGACTCTATTTGCTTTGATGAGTGCGTTGATCAGCCGCTCCGAACCCTGGTAGTGCACGTTGTCATCGCCGCTGCCGTGAACGAGCAGGAGATTCCCCTTCAGGTTGCCGGCATAGGTGATCGGTGATCCATCACGGAACCCCTCAACGTTTTCATCGGGCAAACCCATGTAGCGCTCTTGATAGGTCGCATCGTAGAGGTGCTGGTCGGGCACGGGCGCGACGGACATCCCTGTCCTGTAGAGCTCGGGAGAGCGGAAAAGCAAATTGAGCGTCATCGAGCCGCCGCCGCTCCAGCCCCACACGCCTACGCGCGTCGTGTCGATGAATGGCCACTCCCGCTCCATCTCTCGCAGCGCAGCCGCCTGATCCTTCGAGGCAAGAATGCCGATCTGCCGGTAGATGATCTTCCGCCAGGACCTTCCGCGTGGAGCTGGCGTACCCCGGTTGTCGATGCTCGCAACAATGTATCCCTGTTGCGTCAGCATCAGATGCCAGAGATATCTCGACCCGCCCCAGCGGTCAACAACCGTCTGTCCCGCAGGTTCCCCGTAGACGTGGATGAGTACCGGGTAGTGCCTGGTCGCATCGAAATCGGGCGGGAGCATGCGCCAGCCGTCAAGTTCCACGTTGTCAGCGATCTTGACGCGAAAGAACGTCGTTTGTCCCCGGGCGAGCGCGTTGACCTTCTCGCTGAGCTCTTTGTTGTCCTCCAGGACACGAACAGATTTGTGGCTCGGAAGCTGGACAAGCTCGATCACGGGCGGACTGCTGAACGACGAATAGGTGTGAAGCGCCCACTCTGAGCTGGGCGCGATCTGATACGAATGTGTCCCGGGCATCGAGGCGGGGGTCAGAAGCTCGGGTTTCCCGGGCTTTGCGATATTCGTCCTGTAGAGATAGCGCTGGGTCGGGTTCGATGGGGACGCGATGAAGTAGAGGTGGCCGCTTCGATCGTCGATATGCTCGATGTTGATCACATCGTAGTCCCCCGGCGTGAGAAGCCGTACCTCCTTACCGTCGCGCGAGACCATATAGACATGCTGCCACCCGTCTCGTTCGCTGACCCAGGTAAATCGCTTTCCTCCATCGAACCACTTGAGGTCGTCAACCACCTCTACCCACGTACTGTCCATCTCCCGCAGAATTGTTCGGACGCTTCCCGTTGCGACGTCTCCCAGCATGAGATTATCGACGTTCTGCAGCCTGTTGATCTGTTGCAGCACGACCTCTTTGGAATTCGCTGCCCATTCCATTCTCGGGATGTAGTTGTTCCTCGGATCGCCTGCCACCTCGAACCAACGGGTCGCTCCCCCTCCGGCGCTGACGACTCCGACCCGGCATGCAGAAAGGGTTGTGCCAACCTTGGGGTATTGAACAGGAATGACATACGGGTACAGCGAGTCCGTGTCGTTGATCAGGAAGAAGTCGCGGATCCCGGAAGCGTCAAGCTGCCAGTAGGCGATCAACTTCCCGTCCGGACTCCATCGGAAGCCGTCCCGGTCGGACCATTCCTCCTCGTAAACCCAGTCAAAGGTCCCGTTGATGAGGGTCGTTGAGCCGTCGTTCGTAAGCTGGCGGATAGCACCCGAGGCGAGGTCTTCGACGTAGAGGTTGTGTTCACGGACGTACGCGACACGGTCGCCCTGGGGCGAGAACTTTGCGAACATCAGTGCCGAGGCCGGCCCATCTCCGCCAAGTTTCTTCATCTTCCCCGTCCGAAGATCAATCACCCAATAGTCCCCCCTCGTGTTTTGCCGCCACACTCTCTTTGAGTTCGTATAGAGCAGGAGCTCCTTTCCGTCGGGCGACCAATTGTAGTCCTCGATAGCGAGCGGCTTGTCTCCGCCGGGCGGGACGAGCTTCTCCGCCGGGACGAGGATCTCGCGACGACCCGTTTTCGTGTCATAGCGGACGATCTCCCGTCCGCCCACGCTTGATTTCGACTGCTCAACGGTCGTATACGCTTTGCCATCCTCCAACCATCGAGCCGGACCGAAGAATTTTGAACTGAACTCGCGACTCTTGAAGAGGCGATCGATCGTCAACTTGGCGGGATCGGATTCCTGAGCAAGCAGGGAGCAGCCCAGGATCGCAATGAGAACCGGCGTGAAGAAAGCAAGACCTCTTTTCATTGTGCCTGTCCTTTCTTGAGGTTCTTGATTCGTTTAGGTGAGAACTCTGCGCTTTGAGATCAGGATCTATTTCCCTTGGCTGTGTGGTAAGTCGGGAACCGGACCATCGAACCGGGCGATGCGTCCATCCTCCCCTACCGCCCACCCGGCACTCTTCGATCCCGCAAAGCTCACTGCGTGAAAGCCTAAGCTGTCCATCTTCGACCACGTCTTCCCCCCATCGACGGAATAGTCGGAGCCGGAGGGTCCGACCGCGATGATCGTCGGGGCAGCTGTCCCGGGAACGTAGACGACGCACGAGCGAAATCCTGCCGGACGGGACGTGGTTCCGGCGACCCAGGACGATCCACCGTCAGTCGTGATCGCTACGTTCTCTGCTGAATCATTGATCTGAGTATAGTCACCGGCAACGATAACGCCGTGAAGTCCGTCGCGAAACGCAAGAGAGAATATGCCGCTCGTGGCTGTACCGCCCTTGACTGGAACATCGGTTACATTCCAGGAGGCGCCGCCGTCGGTCGATCTGAAGACTCGAGGCTTTGGACCAGCCCCGGTCCCAATCCAGACGTGCTTCTTGCCAAAGGTCGTTATAGGTGTCCCGCTTGCTGCAAAGGCTCCCTCTCCTGAAAGAGCCCGAGGCAGAGCTTTTTTCCCGATTTCTTCCCAGTGCCGGCCTCCGTCGCTGGTCCTGATGAGCAGAAGTACACCATCTACCTCGTCGCTTACAGCAATCCCGTGACTCGCATCCCGGAAGGCAAACGCGTCGAAGAATGCTCCCGGCGTGTGATTTTCGAACTGCAATTGCCAATGTTTCCCGCGGTCCACTGTTTTGTAGATCCTCGACGATTCTCCGGGGCCAATGCTGAGAAGATAGGCAGTCCGGTCGTCAACCGCGTAGACGTCTCGGAAATCAAGCGTATCGGCGCCGGGGACAGTAGCCGCGCGCCAATGTGCGCCTCCGTCGGTCGTCACCACATAGGTGCCCCTGTTCCCGCTCGCCCAAACGACTCGTTCATTCACTGCAGAGACAGCCCGGAGTCGCTGCGTTGTTCCGCTCTGCTGCAACGTCCACTGACCCGGAGCGAGAGCCGGCAAGAGAACTGCAGTGCCAACCACAGTCCCGAAGACGGCATTCCAGTTCCTCAGCATTTTCCCCTTCGTCATTGGAGCTGCAGGTCGGCGTTCAGTGTGTAGGTCTTCATCGATTGTGTAGGGAACTCCTTTACCTTCTCCCCGTAGCGGACGCGACATACTTTGCCCAGGAGAGAGCGAACCGTGACGGTCGTAAGCTTTTGATTCTTCCACGCGAATTCAAGCTCGTAGCCTCCCCGGGCCCGCAGACCTCGCACGTGGCCTTCGGCCCATTCTTTCGGTAACGCGGGAAGGAGTGAAATCTCTCCGCCGTACGACTGTATCAGCATTTCTGCGATGCCGGCACCCGCGCCAAACGTACCGTCCACCTGCATCGCTTTCCAGCAGCGAGAGAAAAGATCAGGAAATGTGATTTGGGAAATGAGGAATCTGAAAGCACCTGATGCCCGCTCACCGTCCAACAGCCGAGCCCAGAGGTTCATCTTCCACGCCTGCGACCAACCGCAACCGCCATCACCACGGGCGATCAACGCGTTCCGGGCTGCTTCAACGATCTCCGGCTTCGAACCCGGTGTGATGTCGTCCCCTGGGTAGAGACCCCACAGGAGCGACAGGTGGCGATGCTGAGGCTCCATGCTCTCCCAGTCTTCAAGCCATTCCTGCAAGAGACCGTTCTTGCCGATTTGAAGAGGCGCAAGACGGGCGCGCATGCTGAGGATTTTCTCCCGAAGCTCTTTGTCGACTCCGAGGATCTGCGCCGCGCTCGCATATTCATCGAACAGCGCGCGGAGGATCTCCATGTCGATCGTCGATCCCGCACAGATCGACGTTCCAGGGAGGTAGCCACCCGTCACCTCATCGAAGTACCGACCATTCCCCTCCCGTTTCGGGAAGTTCTCCGGCGACGTCGAGGGGCATGTGACGAGCCACCCGCGCGTGGGATGTTGAACAAGCGTGCTCAGGAAAAACTCCACGGATCCTCTCAAGATTGGATAAATCTTCCTGAGATACTGTTCATCCCCGCCGTAGACGTAATGGTCCCAGAGCTGCGTGCAGAGCCAGGCCCCTCCAGTGGAGAACGTGCCCCACGTCGGGCCATCCATCGGTGCGCAGGCCAGCCAGAGATCGGTGTTCTGGTGGAGCACCCACCCATTCGCGCCGTAATGCTTCCGCGCCACCGTGATGCCGGGACCCTCGGCGATCTCCTTCATCATTGTAATCAGCGGCTCTACGCATTCAGCAAGGTTGCCCGACTCCGCAATCCAGTAGTTCATTTGTAGATTGATGTTCGTCGTATACTTGCTGTCCCACCAGGGGTTCGAATCTTCGTTCCATTTCCCCTGGAGGTTTGCAGGCTGATTCCCGGGGCGGGAGCTCGAGATCATGATGTATCGACCGAACTGGTAGTAGAGGGCCGCCAACTGTGGATCGTTTTGGGTCGAGAAGTTCTTGATTCGCTCGTCCGTCGGGAGCTTGGCCGCCTCCGTCTCCCCGAGGTCGATGCTCAACCGGCGGAAAAGCCTCTGATGCTCCGCAATGTGATCCTTCATGATCTGGTCATAGGATTTGTTCTTGACGTTCGCGAGATACGATTTGACCCGCGCCTCAGGATCCGCACTGAGATCGTGATAGTTCACAAAATTCGTTGCAGCAGCGAAGAAGAGCGTGACAGCGTTCGCGTTCGACACGGTCAAATCAGTTTCCTTGACTTCCATAGTGCCTCCCTCTGCAGTCGCTTTCAGACGGCAGGCGTGCCTGAGCTGACTCCGCACGCCTAGGTAGTCTGTCGATCTTCCCCGGACGACGAGCCCATCGGGCGGGTCGCCGTCCATCTGGAAGTAGTCGGTTCCGTAGTTCGAATGCTGGACGTTCCGCACACCGCGGAGGTTGGCAAGAAAGGAAATGCTGTGGGGCTTGTCGGCGGTTATCCTGACCACGATGACCTGATCGACCGGACTTGAGAATACCTCTCGTTTGTAGAGGACACCACCAATCTTATAGGTGACCGTCACCATTGCTTTGTCCAGATCGAGCTCGCGCCGGTACTCTGTCACATTCGTATCTTTGGGGAACGTCAGCAGGAGATCAGCAAGCGGCTCATACTTCATCTGCTCGACAGGCATTCCCATCATCGTTCGGCCGAAGAGGTTGTGAGCCTTCAGGTATTCCCCCGCGAAGATCAGGCGCCGAATTTCGGGCAGCGCCTCGGGACCTCCCGGTCGACTGGGATCGTACGGCCCTCCGGACCAAAACGTCTCCTCATTGAGTTGAATCCGCTCCTGGTCTGTCTTGCCGAAAACCATCGCAGCGAGGCGTCCGTTGCCGACCGGCAGGGCCTCCATCCAGTCTTTAGCAGGCTGGCGATACCACAAGATAAGCTTCGCGCCATCATTGGGAGAGCCGCCCCCGGTGCTCGCCTGTAATCCGGAGGCGCAAATGGCTACGAGCGCGAGCAACCGCGCTTTTCCTGAGAAATGTACCGCAGATCGAAGTAGACGCATGCGACCACCTTTCTATTGTTGCACTCTTAGATGGCGTACTAGGGTTTGCCAGCCGAGGGACCCAAATCGGGGGGGGCGTGTAGCTCCCCTTCTCCAGCGAACGTCTTACCGTCCAACCGCCGCACTCATCCCTCATCCGTCTAGTCGTTCAATTTGACCAATGGCGGCTGGCAGGCCCTCCAGCGAATCAAGAACGACGGTTGCTCGACCGAGAATCTCGGCAGAAGATCTAATGTAACGATTCGGCACCGCGACGACGTTCGCTGTCGCGGCAAGCCCGGCAATGATACCGTTGCCGGAATCCTCGACGACGATCGTCTCGTGCCCCCGTACTCTCATCCTGCGCATAATCTCCACGTAAACGTCTGGCGAGGGCTTCCCGGCGGAGACATCGTCGCTGGAGAGCACCTCCCGAAAATAGTGAGTCCACTTCGCGCCTTCAAGCGCTGCGTCGATCAGACGGTGCGGGGATCCCGATGCCAGACCGAGCCGGAATTTCATCGATGTGAATTCGAGCGCTGCGTGCGAGCCGGGAAGAATCCGCACTTCTCCCCTGGCATAGCACTCGGTCATTCGGCTCAAGATCTCTTCCATCACCATCGGCGGCGAAAGGCGACCGCCGAGCTTCTCGGCCATCGCGTTCACCCAGAAGGAGGTGCTTACACCCATACACCGCTCTTGGTCTTCTTTCGTCCAGGTCAAGCCGAACCGCTTGAAGAGTTCGACCCTCGCTTGATGCCAAACCGGCTCGGTATCCATCAGAAGGCCGTCGAGGTCGAAGATCACAGCGCTTATCATAGACGCCAACTGCCGTTCGAAAGCGCGCAGAAACACGCGAGAAACGACGTCATCGCTCGGCGGCCACCCTTCCGCAATTCCCTTCCACTACATCCTCAAAAGGCCTGGTGCTCGGTTCTTGAGATGATCTCGTCCTGTAAGGCCTTACTCAGATCGCAGAAGTAGTCGCTGTAGCCGGCGACACGTACAATGAGGTCCCGATATTGCTCAGGGTGGCGCTGCGCCTCGCGGAGAGTATCGGCGCTGATGACGTTGAATTGAATATGGTGGCCCCCGAGCTTGAAGTACGACCGGACCAAGTGTACGAGGTTACTGATTCCTTTCTCGTCCTCCAGCAGTTGAGGAGTAAACTTCTGATTGAGAAGCGTGCCCCCCGTGCGGACGTGATCCATTTTCGCCGCCGACTTCAGAACGGCTGTCGGACCGCGCCGGTCGGCACCCTGGACGGGGGAGATCCCTTCCGATACGGGCGCCCACGCCCTCCGGCCGTCCGGCGTCGCACCGGTGACGGAGCCGAAATAGATGTGGCACGTTGTCGGCAGCATATTGATACGGAAAACGCCCCCCCTCGTGTTCTTCCGACCGTTCACGTCTCCGTAAAACGACTCAAACACCGTCCTCATGATGTTGTCCGCATAATCGTCGTCGTTCCCGTACCGCGGAGTATCGTTGAGCAGCATCAGCCGGATTTTCTCGTTCCGTTCGAAGTCGGCGTCAAGTGTCTCAAGAAGCGCCTGAAGCGAAATTGCCCCCTTGTCGAACACGTGGTGCTTGATCGCCGCCAGGCCATCGGTGACGGTTCCGATCCCCACCCCCTGGATGTAATTGGTGTTGTAGCGGGCACCGCCGTCATTGTAGTCCTTCCCCTTCGCAATGCAGTCATCGATCAGGATGGAGAGGAATGGAACCGGCAGATATTCGGCAAACAGGCGATCAATGATATTGCTCCCGCGAATCTTGACGTCGACAAAGTATGAGAGCTCGCTCTTGAATGCCGCCAGCACGCTCTCAAACGAAGGAAAGTCCCCTGGCGCACCGGTCGCAACACCGATCTTTTTCCTCGTCCGTGGATCGAACCCATCGTGGAGTGCCACTTCGAGGATCTTCGGCAGATTCAGGTATCCTGTGAGAATGTAGCTCTCCTTCCCAAACGCTCCGGTCTCCACGCACCCGCTCGTTCCCCCGCAGCGCGCGTCGACGATGTCCTTTCCCTGGCGCAGCAATTCCTCAATAACGGTATCGGCGTTGAAGATCGACGGCTGCCCCCACCCTTTCCGGATGATACGGCACGCGGCCTTGAGAAACTCGTCCGGGTTCTTGCGGCTCAGTTGAATGTTGGAACTCGGCTGCACCAACCTCATCTCGTCGATCACCTCGAGCACAAGGTAGGTTACCTCGTTCACCCCGTCCCCGCCGTCCGGCCGGAGTCCGCCGGTGTTGATGTTCGCGAAGTCCGTGTAGGTTGAACTCTCGGCTGCCGTGACGCCCACTTTCGGCGGCGCCGGCTGGTTGTTGAATTTCACCCAGAAACACTCCAGGAGCTCCTTCGCCTGATCGCGCGTGAGCGTGCCTTCCTTGATCCCCTTCCTGTAAAACGGAAGAAGGTGCTGATCCAGCCTCCCCGGATTGAACGCGTCCCAGGGATTCAACTCCGTGATCACCCCCAGGTGGACGAACCAGTAGCACTGCAGCGCCTCCCGGAAATCCCGCGGCGGATTGGCGGGCACGTGAAGACAAGTTTCAGCAATGCGCTCGAGCTCCGCTTTCCGTCCCAGCTCGCGCTCGTTTGATGCGAGCTCCTTCGCTTTCTCAGCATGCCGTCGCGCAAACGTGATGATCGCGTCAGCACAGACGTCCATCGCGCGCAATTCCTCCCTCTTCCGAAGCGCCTCCGGATCATTGAAGAAGTCGAGGTGCCGGAGGGCTTCAGCAATCTCAGCCTTGAACTGGAGAAACCCCTTTCGGTATATCTTGCCGTCGAGCACCGTGTGGCCGGGGGCCCGCTGCTCCATGAACTCGGTAAAGATTCCACTCTCGTACGCGAGCTTCCACTCGTCCGCCATCTCGGAGAGGATCTTCTCCCGCAGCGTCTTGCTTTTCCAGAACGGGATGATCTCCTCTTCGTATTGCCGTTTCGTTTCGTCGCTGACTTTGAACCAGACCTTCTCCCGGCTGTCGAGGATCTCCAAGTCCTGGAGGGTGTGGCAGCAGATCTCCGGAAATGTCGAGGTTTCCTTGGGGGCCGGACCACGCTCTCCGACGATCAATTCTTGCTGACCGATGTAGATGGATTTTCTTTCGAGCAAATGCTGAAACGCCCGGGCACGGAGCATCGGTGCCGACATGAGTCCTGCACGCTTGTAGGCCTCGGTCATCAAGAGCGCGCGCTCCGAAGAAACGCGGGGGACCGCGTCGATGCTCTGTTCTCTGAGTAACTTCACCCGTTCCGTCATGTTCTCATCTCTCAATGCCATTTCATCATAGCGTACTTCTGAATCGAACCTACTCTCCGCGTCATTCGATGACGAGGAAGCCACGACGTCCGCGGCATTCCATGCTTTCTTCCCGGCGGCCGGTCCCTTGCGATGTCTGAGTCCGGCCTCGCGTTCTCTCTGCTTCATACCACCGCTTCTCCTTTTCATCGACTAGTTCACCGTCGGCTGGGGAGGGACCTTCTGAACGACGCCTTTTTCCCTCACGAGCTTCTCGAGGTCGTCGAGCTCGATCGGAAGGAAGGAGGTGAAGTTCTCAACCCCGCTCTCCGTGATAACGACCGTATCCTCATACCGCAGATAGATATTCTCTTCCGGCACCCGGAGCTGCGGATCAACGGTAAACACAAGCCCGGGCTTCAGCGGGTCGTTGTGGTAGTTGCCGACATCGTGAACCGCCATGCCGACGGTATGAGAGAAGACTCCACCACCCGTTTCCACCAACCTGTGCGCCGCCTGCTCGTAGATCGGCTTCGAGAACTTCGTTCTCTTGAAGACGTCCTCCATCGCGACGGCCGCCTCATCCATAATCTGCTTTGGTGTCACCCCGGGACGAATTCTCTTCATGACCGCTTTGAAGTACTCCAAGACAAATCCGAGCAGTTCCCTCTGCACCTTGCTGTACTTCCCGTTCACCGGAAACACCCGCCCGATGTCGCTCACATAGTAATGGTAGTCAGGCGCGTAGTCCATCAGCACGAGCTCACCATCCTCGAGTTTCTTCATGTTCCGGTAGTAGTGCATGTTCCAGATGTTCGGGGTTCCGGCACCTACGATCGAGCGATACGCGTCCAAGCGCGCGCCATTGACTAAGAAGATGTACCTCGCCGCGGCATCCAACTGGTACTCGTACACACCGGGCTCCGTGCTCCGGATCGCCTCCATCATGCCGAGCCCGGCCAACTTTGACGCGCGGCGGATCAGTTCAATCTCCCTGGGACTCTTTATCAGCCGCATCTCATCCAGAATCGGTGAAAGGTCCCGGATTTCGGTCCGCGGAAACCTCGTGTGGAGAAGCTGCACAAAGTGCGTGTGTCGCGGAATGCGACCGTCCCAGTAGTCAAAGGCCATGCCAGCCTCAGAGGAAAGAACCTCACCACGGCTCTCCGCGTACCCCTCGGGCGGTTGAAGCGGAGTGTAGATCACCATCGAGCGACCCGTAAAGAGGCCGGCGAACAATTCGCCCCGCATAGCTTCCGTGCTCAACACCGTGTCCACGCCGGTTAGCCGCATCACAAGCTCCGGATCTGCAGCCGAGAGGGTCTTCCCTTCGGCCTGCTCGAGCCGCGCGTTGCGCGGCGGGAGAAACAACGTTGCTTTTCGCGTCCGGCCGTCGAGCATGAAATAGGAATACGGTGTTTCGATTCCGCAAAGGTAGTAGAATTCGTTGTACTGCCGCGGATAAATGAAACCGGTCACCTGTGGAGCCCCTTGCACGATCGCCAACGCTTTGTCGCCGATCGCATCAAAAACCTTGGCCCATCGTGCCTTGAATTCCTCAGGGGGAAAGTTGGTCTGATAAAGATCTGTCGTCTGTGACAGCACTCGCCAAGAGATGGAAACCAGCAGGATTACCGGAAGCCACGTCCGTCTGTTCATTGCATCTCCCTCTTTTCGTTTGAAGTAACCTTTGTCAGGCGATGATTCGTCTTCGTCATTGAGCTCAACATCCGCTTTGCTCATCCGTACAGGGCGATCCTGTGCTTCTCCAAAGCACTTTCATCCAGCGTGAATCCCAACCCCGGACCCTGCGGAACCCGGAGGCACCCATCCTCGAGCTGAACCCTAGGACGCAGGATGCTGTCCGTGAGGAGGCACATCTCCGTGAATTCGCAGGCGAGCGTGAGATTCCTGAGCGAAGCCGCGAGATGGAGTTTGGCAGCCAGCGAGAATCCCGGCTCGATCTCTGTCCCGATCACGCATTGCATGCCCAAAGCGTCTGCAACGGCCTCCACCCTCTTCGCCAACATCAAACCGCAGGTTTTCGAGATCTTGATGTTGATGATATCCGCTGCTCCCCGCCGCGCCAGCTCGACGACATCTTCCGGCGTCCAAATGCTCTCATCTGCCATAAGCGGAATCCCGATTGATTTGCGAACCCTCTCCATACCGTTCAGGTCCGACCCCGGCACGGGCTGCTCCAGATACTCCAACCGGCAGTCTTCAAGCTCTCGCATCGCCCGAATGGCTCCAATAGCTGTCCAATGGGCATTGGGATCCAAGCGCAGAGAGATCTCAGGTCCGACGGCCTCGCGCACAGCTCTGACTCGCTTTACGTCTTCCACCGGGTCCGAGGAGCCTTTGATCTTCAGGGTCCGGATCCCCATTCGAAGAATTTCCGTCGCCTTCCGTGCCATTCCTTCGGGGGTGTCGATGCCGATCTCGCTGGCGGCGGGAATCTTGTCGCGGAACGAGCCGTGCAGGAGCGTGTAGACTGGAACATCGAGCACCCGGCCGGCGAGGTCATGCAACGCAAGGTCAATCCCCTCCTTCACGCACGTCACCCGCGCAAGCAGTGCGTCGACCACGGAGAGAACGTGACCGATATCCAGTGGATTGAGGCCGATGATTTTCGGGGCTATGTATCGCCCGATGGCAGCCATGATCGATTCGAGCGTCTCACCGTAGAATTCGGGTTCCCAGGCACAGGCCTCTCCGTAGCCGACGGTGCCATTGCTCGCGGTGATCTGTACGAGGACCGCATTCGATGTACTGAACGAGGTGTAGGCATCAGCAAACCCTTTGATCGGGATGCCGTATGGCACGACGTCCACCTTCACGATCTTCAGAGCGTCGCTCATCCGTATGGACCCTCGAGCAACAGCGATAGAGACCGACTCATTTCACCGTTAGAACGGATTCACCAAGGGCCTTCTCATCGACCGTGATTCCGAGGCCGGGAGCGGCTGGGACAGCGAGGCGGCCCTCTCTACGCCATGGCGCGTTCGGCGCAACGCGCACATCGATGTAACTGTTGAAATCTGTGGAGGTGAACAGAAACTCCGGACGCGTACTCCCAGCGAGATGCGCGATGGTCGCCGTCGTGATGTCGCCTCCCCAACTGTCCTCGATCGTCATGACGATTCCGAGGGACTCACAGAGGTTCCGGAGCTGAACCGCCTTCGTCAGTCCCCCAACCCGAGAGATCTTGATGTTGACGACATCCATAGCTCCATCGTGATAGGCCCGCAGGAACGGTCCCACCCCGGTGATGAGCTCGTCAAGCACCATGGGCAGCGCGGTGTGACGTCGTACTGTGAGACACTCCTCATAGCTCACGCATGGAGCTTCGATATAGACGTCCGTGCCGATCAGACCATTCACGACGCGGATCGCCTGGTGAGGAAGCCAGCCCGTGTTCGCATCGGCGACAAGGACATCCCCGGCGTCGAGCACGCTCAACACAGAGCGCACCCGCTGCACGTCCACATCGGGATCGCTTCCTACTTTGAGCTGAAACTTCCGATAACCCTCCGAACGGTATTGAGCAACCGATCCGGCCATTTGTTCCGGCGTGCCCTGCGAGATGGCCCGGTAGAGGGGATAGTCTTCCACGCGGCGCCCACCCAGCAGCGTCGCGACAGGCTTTCCGCACGCTTTGCCGAGGATGTCCCAGCAAGCGATATCAATCGGAGATTTGAGGTAGTTATGCCCGCCGAGACCAGCGTCCATCAGATTGTTGATGGATCTGATACGTGTCGGATCCTGTCCGAGGAGTGAGGGAGCAAGCTCCCGGATGCCCGGCGGCACGCCTGCCGCGAAAGCATCCATATAGGCGGAACCGAGCGGACAAACCTCACCGAATCCGGCCAACCCCTGATCGGTGGAGAGCTTGACAACCGAACTCAGAAAGGAACTCACCGAATGACCGCCCGACCAGGCATACGTCTGATCCAGAAGCCCATACCGAACTTGAAAAACGTCGACTTGCGTAATTTTCATTTAGGTCTTCTCCAGCTGGATGTGGGAAAGTGACGTCTGCAGCGGCTGTGCCTTAACGGCTCCGGAGTTGTATTCTTGTCGAATCAGACTACCAGGCCGAGGTTGCGTTCGCACGCCTTCCGGTACACCACCTCGGCCACAGCGATGTCCTGCACCGCCATCCCTACAGATTTGAAGAGGGTTATTTCGTCAGCTCGCTCCCTCCCCTTTTTCCTGCCGAGGATCAGCTCGCCCAGCTCGGCCCGGATATCCCTTCTGTCGATGATTCCGCTTTTCATCGGGATGATCAGGTCACCGGCCTCCTTGAGCGCATGCTCGTACGAATCGACAAAGATCCGGGACCGACTCATTGTCGTATCATCGACCTCCCGAACGTCGGGCTTGAACGATCCGATCGCGTTGATGTGCGTTCCCTCCCTAACGGATCGGCCTTCAAAAACAGGGGTGCGTGATGTCGTAGCAGTGACTATGATTTCCGAGGTGGCGAGGACCTCCGCAGGGCTCCCCGCTGCCGCACATTCGCACTTCCCACCCACCAGGGATTGCACGTGCGCCAGAAGCGCAGCCACCCGCTGCCGGTCCGGATCGTAGACTGTAATCCGCTTGAGCGACCTTACCGCCAGATGGGATTCGACCTGACTTCTCGCTTGTACACCTGCGCCGAACACCCCAAGACTCTGGGCCTCCGTCGGGGCGAGATATTTCGTAGCCACGGCTGTCGTCGCTGCTGTTCTGAGAGCCGTGATGTAGACTCCCTCCAGGATGGCCTTCGTCTCGCCGGTTTCTGAATCACACAATAATATTTGCGCCGAAATTGTCGGAATATCGTGCGCCAGGTTCGACGGAAAGACGCTGACCGCTTTGAGACCGACGCCGCCGGACTTCACCAAATAGCCCGGCATGAACAGGATCGAGTTATCGGTTCCCTGGAGCGAGAGGACGGTTCGTTCCGGGACGAGAGCCTCTCCGCGGGCAAGAGCGGCAAACACCTCCTCCATCACCACAATCACGTCCCCCATCGAAATCAGAGCTTCGATGTCCTGTCTCGACAGTATCCTCATTGTAACCTGCTTCCCGTTTCAAGATGCACTCTGAAAACCATGAGCTACTTCAGGTAACGGTCGAACTGAGCCAGCGAGCGCCTGTAATAATCCGCGGCATGGCAAGGTTGGTTTCGCACGCGTGATCTTCGTTTGGATAAGAAGCGATCGCCGCATCGACACCCAGTCGGCAAGCTGCCGGCCGTCGGGGGATCAGCAGAGAGCGTTGCCGACCTCCCCCAAGCACGTGTTCGCGCGATCGAGCCCCGCGAGCTTTCTCTTGTGATTCCCCTCCTCATTCATCACCCACAGGCCCAGATTCTCGTTGTCGGACGTAAAGTATGCAACCCTCCCTCCATCGAGCGACCACCGGGGACTTGAGACCGAGCCATTCGCATCCGTCAATCTCTTTGGCACGCCACCTTCCGTGGGCATCACCCAAAACGCAGAGTGAGAACGGTTGCTCACGAGATCCGTTTCTGAGAAGACGAACAGAGGTACCTTGGAGGCCGGAGAGACTGCCAGGTCCCGCATTTCCTTCATCCCGAATGAGTCTTCAAGCTTCCACGCCCGCTTTTCACCAGCCCCAAATGTGACGGTCGGGATCGCAAACATGAGGATAGTCGCGAGAAACCATCGGGGAAGAGTCCGTTCTTTCATAGCCTCGATCCTTCTGATAGATTCAGTTCACGCGAACCTGGCTTTGCTCCCGCATGAACTGCTGAAGATAGTATGGTCCTCCCGATCCACGACCGGTCGAGCCACTCGCCTTCCATCCTCCGAAGGGATTGACGCCGGGCCACGCCCCCGTGGTTATGCCGGCACTTCGGTTCGCATAGACCACGCCGGCTTCGACGTGGTCGAAGAAAAAATCGATCTCCTCCGGATCCTCGGAGAAAATGCCGGCCGTCAATCCATATTCCGTCCGGTTGGCAAGCTCGATCGCCTCCGCTAGCGACGTGACGTCACCGACGACGACGAGCGGGACGAAGAGCTCCTCGGAGAACAACGGATGCATATTGGGCAGACGGTCGATGATCGTCGGCTCGACGTAGAAACCATGGCAAAGGGGATCGGTCGTCAAGCGATGGCCGCCGATCAGGATTCTTCCGCCGTCATCGGCCGCCTGCCGGACCGCCCGCTCGTACGTTTTCACCGCAGCCTCGTTGATGAGCGGCCCGAGCCAGACATCGCGGTCGAGGGGGTTTCCGATCTTCACCGATGCCGTTTTCTCCACCAAGAACTCAAGGAAGCGCTCACGAACCTCGCGAGCGACATAGACACGTGAACATGCCGAACACTTCTGACCCTGAGCCCCGAACGCTGACCGCAGCACACCCTCAGCGGCTTTGTCCAGCTGCGCCGAGGGCATGACAACGGTGGGATTTTTGCCGCCCATTTCCGTTATCACGGGGCGCGGAGTCGATCGCAGCGCGCTTGACCTCGCAAGGTGCATGCCGACCTCCTTCGAGCCTGTGAAGACAATTCCATCAATGCCCCCGTTCTCCACCAGCTCTTGCCCAACGATATTGCCGCTGCCGGTGACAAGATTGAACACCCCTCGCGGCACTCCCCCTTCCACCATCATCTCGTAGAGTTTCAACCCTACGAACGGTGTGTCCGAGGCCGGTTTGAACACGACAGAATTGCCGGCGATCAAAGCAGCTGCGCTGGGACCGGTGGCGAGAGCCAACGGGAAATTGAAAGGGGCAATCACCGACCACACGCCGTACGGTCTGAGTTTGCTGTGACTGATCCCTCCTTCGCCGGGGCTCTGCATCTCCTGAACGAACCCACGGTTTTCCTCCATCTGGGTGCAGTAGTAATCCACGAAATCCGCGGATTCCTCGACATCACCCGCACACTCCAGCCGGTTCTTTCCCGCGTCAAACGCAATCGCCACAGCGAGTTCGAACCGGTGCGTTCGCAGCACCTGGGCGACCGTTCTCATCACGGCAATCCGCTCCGACCACGGCCGACCGCCCCATTCTGGAAATGCCCTTCTCGCCGCGATGACCGCATCCCGCACATGATCTGCGGTTCCCTTCTGAAAGAATCCCACTTGAATCCTCGTATCGATGGGGCTCCGATCGATGGTCTCTTCCTTCGTCCACACGGATTGGCCGTCGATGAACATCGGGTGATGACGACCCAAGGTCTCTCTCGTAGCCCCGATGGCGCGATCATACGCAGCGTGAAATTCTGCCAGATCCTCTTCATTATTTGTAGCGTACGTTATCTTCAGCACGCCAACCTGTTGAGACTCATTCATAACGAAGTACTCCTTTCCGGCCTTGAGAGCGACGCTCGGCGCGAGCCGCTCTATCGGCGCGAAGAGGCTCCTCAAAACAGCGAGAGCGAGTGCAGGATATCCGACGACTCTTCCCTTCCATTCAGCACCATCCACTTCACATCATCCCATCTCGCCGCGCACCCACCTCCGCTTCCAAATCAAACTAGAGACACCTCAGCCGCTCGCCAGAGGGTTCTCTCGGATTCTCCTGGCGCGACCAATGAGGAGCGGGGAAGGGGATAGTCGTCTGGAGCAAGGATTCCGAAAAAAAGCCGCGCCGCGATCCGGGAGCGGTTTTCGCCGTCGGACGAATCGCGACACGGCTCCTGAAGACCTCAGAACCCGATGTTGATCGTAATGAGATTGTTATCGCGGAACAGATCGCCGGGCACGTAGGCATAGTCAAGATCGATATTCGCTCCAGTGACTTCAGCGAGACCGAGCCCAAAGCCGACCGTGAAGTTCTTGAAGACGCTTGGTGTCTTGACGCGCGAATCGCCGGTCGGAGCAGGCAGGAACAAATATCCAGCCCGTAGGCGCAGGAGCTTCTTGAACGCATAATCTACACCGACCCGGTATTCATCCACCGCGTAGTTGCTGTTCTCGTAGGCCGCGCTCGCGACGATTGAATGATCCTCGGCAAGCTTGCGCTCGTACGAGAAACCGAGCTCAAACAGGGAAGGCAGATCAAACGTCGCTGCACCTACCTTGTAGAATGTCACGCCGCGGTCTGCATCCTCGGCCTTGGCCTGCCGGTACAGCCCCGAGCCGCCGTATTGCATCCCCGGGCCGATGTTCTTGACCGTTACTCCGACGGCCAGACCCTCAATGCCGACGAGGTTATGATACTGAACGCCCAAATCGAAGCTGACGCCGCTTGCACTGACGTTCGCAAACGTCTCATTAATAACGTTGACAGTAGCGCCCACGGACGTCCGATCGGATAGCAGCTTCGAGTATGTGAATCCGACCACAAAGAAGCTCGGTTTGAGAATTTCACCGGTCCCATCGGGAGATGATTCTGTCGTAACCGGAATGTCGCCTATTCCGAAGGATCGCAGAGAAAGAGCCAGGGTGCCGAACCCGAATTTTCCGCTCACCGACGCGAAGCTGACGTTGATATCGGCGATGTAGCTCCGATAGGAAAACATCGCATTTGCGGTGTTCGCCGATCGGTCCACGCCTGCGGGATTCCAGAACACGGACTCGAGTCCGGTTGCGACAGCGATGGCTGATCCTCCGCTTCCGAGGTACCGCGCCCCGATCGGGATCGTCAACTCCGGAGCGGCGGAGGTACCAGCCCTGCTTTTTCCGCTCGCGAGGAGGACGGTCGGAAGGGCGAGCAGAACGAGGAAGAGCAACACAATGTGATATCGTTTCATCGTCGTTTCTCCCATCAGTCAATAGATTGGTTAATCAGAACATTCAGTGCCACCCTTTGCCAGGATCAATAAATCCTCAGGAACTGGTCCTCTTGGACAAGCGCCAGCTTCAGGATCTTCGCTGTTCCGAGATCCGGCAGGTCGATATGCGCAATGTAGATGCCGCTCGCCACCGGGAGATTGCTCTGGTTTCGGAGATCCCAGGTAGCGAATTGAGAGTCATCCTCCTTCACTATCGTCTTCAAGAGCATTGCGCCCAGGGTGTAGATCCGTATCGTTGCTTTCCGAGGGAGATGGCTGAACGTGACGAACTTGCTGATCCTCGATGTTTCCTGCACGTTGAAACCGAGGTACGGATTCGGGAACACGTTGATCAAACTGACGTCGGTCCTGGCAAGCTCAGGACTCGATTCGACCGCGGGAGCGGTGAACGTGAACGTCACAGCCGGTGTATTGATATGGGAAGCGAGGATCAGGAACTGATCACCCGAATGGAACGTATTGCTCGTACGCCTATTGGGTGTTCCGTACCACATCATCGGCACCGTCGTGCTCAACATATTCACCTGGTACGTCGGATCAGCGGTCGTGCTGTACGGCGTCGCGAAGATGAAGAAGAATTCGCGGGACGTAGTATTGTCGGTGAGGTCGCTGTTCCCTGGGAAATAGACCCCATCCACAAATCCGGCGGCCACGTTGTTCTCCAGGAAACCGACAGCCAGCCGAGTCGGAGGGGTTGTCTCCTGATCCCAGGCGGAGAACGGCACGTTCAGCTTGAAGTCTTGATATGCATATCCTGCTGTCGCATTGACAATGAACGGCGCGAATTCCGGTTTCGCCGCAGCGACAGTCGCGTTCCGCAGATACCGATAGCCGTACGAGTAATTGGGGTCCGAAGGCGGCGAGTTTGGATCCCACGGAGCTGCAGCATCCCCAAACTTGATCAGCACATTGTGCAGCTTGTCGGGACCAATCGTCGAGCTTGAATACCAACTATTGAACGCCATCCCCATAGCTCCGCCGAAACCTTCCAGTCCCCAATTCGCGCCGGCCGACGACCACTCTCGTGTCCCGCTGGGGATTTGGTAGCCCGCCATTCCCGGCGTCGTAGGTCCCATGACCTTGACCAACACTCCGTCAACGATGGGATAGTTGTCGTCTCCGGATTGGTTTGTTTGTCCCGTCAATTTCACTGAGCCCGTTGTCGCATCGGTTAAGCCCCACGTAGTCGAACCGTCACTCAGCATTGTGAAGCGGACGTTGTAGGTGTGCCCTGTGACTTTTGTCGGGTCAACGACGATCGCGATCACGCTCCCCTCGGTCGTCCCTGTATGCGTGGCGGCCAGTGTGTCCCCAGCGCTCGCCAGATAGCGAGTGCCCGGCTTTGGCGGTTGCGGTATGACCGTCAGAATAACCGGCGCAGATTCGAGAGCGTGAAATGGAACCTCCGCAGAACCGTTGTAGCTGTACGCCGTGACGGCATAGTAGTACGCGCGGCCATCCGTCAGAGGCTTCCCGGAGAACGCGTCCTTTGTGAGCTTGATATAGCGTTGGACACCCGTGTTGCGCCCCGCCTCTGAAGGGACGGTGATGATGACGCCGGAGCTCGGATCGACACTCTGATCGACAATCGTCGTGACATTATTCACGACATCATAGGTCGCGATCTTCGTGGCGTCCTTGACCGTACTCGCTGCCGTCGGGAACTGGTAGACATTGTACCCTTCGAACACAAATCCTTGGACCACCGTGTTCTCCGTCAGGTTCACCTGGGTTGGATCACCCCACGACAACACGGCTTCGTTGTGGAGCTGAGCAAGTTCGACTTTGGGCGTTGCTGGCGGTTTCGGGAGTACGAAAAGGTTGTCAAACGCATACTGCGCGAAGTTGTCGTTGTACTTCAACACGGTGATGCTCGAGAGGTTATCAGCGCCCATACCTCCGATCATTGCGAGCACAACCTCTGCCGTGTCCCCGAGATTCAATGTGAACGGTCCATTGACCATGCTCAAACGCCGGTCGCCCGGTGGTATGTCGAGCCCGTCAATCCACCCTGTACCCCTCACCGGATCTCCTGCGACCGTGTACCGTGTCTCCACCCCTGTGTTTGGATCTGTGTAAGGGACCCCCAGCGGGTACGCCGGCGTCGGTTGATACCCTCTCATCGCATTGTACCATTGGAGGGTCTGTGTGTACTGACCGCCCGGATACGGTGGGTCCTGGACACCGGCAGCACCCCTGATGAAGCCGGCGAACGACTTGTCCAGCACATATTTATATCCCTTGCGCCACTGCAGATCCACGATCGCAGAGTCGTCCGGATTGCCTGTCCTCCTCGCAGTGCCGTTCAAAAAGTCCCAGCCAAATGAAGGCGGAGGCAAGCCCAGTGCACGGAAGTCCCTGTCGACCGCCGACGAGTTCCACGCAAAGCCCAGGTTGAGTGTGGTATCGCAGCCGACGAAATCATCCGTATAGTCGCCGAGGTCAGGATCTGCCCAGTAGGCGACATACATGCTGTCGATGTGGGAGCCTGCGGGAGTTGTCGTTGTCCCTTTGTAGATCCACTTTGCTTTGTAAAAAACCACCTCATTCAGGGGCGTGCTGGAGGCGTACGCCCACATGCAGAGCTGAAACTCGATCCCGATCGGGATCGAGCCGTAGAATTGAGTAGTTTGTGATTCACTCAGATCGTTTGCGGCAAGCCAGAGTGTCTGATCGGCCCCCGGGACACCAGGGATGTCGGTGGCGGGATCGTACGTCCCGTTCCCGTTCTTGTCCTGATAAGGAGCTCCTTTGCCCGCCGGCCACTCGTTCCAATCCGTCTGGTACTGCGCACGGACGGCCGCGATGTCGGCGTCGGTCACCTGACTCGTCGATTTGTCGTAGAAGTACGCGGCGTCATCCTTCAGGTCCGCTGTTGCCCAATCCGGCCTCACACGCCACACCCTCACGTCGGGTCCTGCCGGATCTTCTCTGCCGGTCACGTGTCCGGCCCCATCGGTGAGGATTTTGCCGGCCTGCATGCCGGGGCGATCAAGACAGCCGCCGACGCGGACAGTCTGGCTGCCGCCGTCGGAGACCTTCCCGCCGAAGAGCCAGCCGGCGGCCCAACCCCATCCGTTCGTTCCCTTCGGATATGTCCCTGCGGCTACTCCACTGTGCACGTTGGGGTGCCAGCCGTCGGCTTTTGCCCAGATTGAAATATTGTTGATGTCCATGACGTTTTGGAACGGAGTTCCGGCTCCCTTCCAGAGCGAACCGGCCTTCTCACCAGGATGAGACTTGTCTTGAGCAAAGAGAAAGGCGGGCAGCACAAGCAAGAGGGCCGACACCATCATCAAATATCTTTTCATATTCTTAGCTCCTCTGTATGAAGTAAGTTCATTCGCATCGGACGAGAGGGGGTCTAGTATTCGAACCGGACGCCGAGGCGTATCTGCCTGGGTGAGCTGAACAGATCGGTTCCGTTCGTCCGCCATTGATGCTGGCGATCTTGAAGGTTGATGGCGTGGTACATGTCCGTGTATTCCGGAGGTTGCGACGCAACTATCAATGCGCTCAGATCCGGATCGGCGAAGAAGCCGTCGTCATACGCGTTGCCGGTGCGATAGTAGACGTTGATGATGCTCTTCGTGTTCAACACGTTCAGAATCTTCGCATACACGTTTATTCCCACCTGGCCGACATGGAATGTTTTGTCGAGTGCCAGGTCGAAGTTGAACACCCATGGCGTCGTCGACGAACCGATAGGCTCAATCGGCCGGCGTTGCCGGGCATCGCCGTCATTGAGGATTCCTCCCAGGTCCGGTCCTTGTTGACCGAGGCCGCCAGTCGCCATCGTGAAAGCATGACCGCTGTTGAATGTGAAGAGCAGATTGAGTCCGAGCTCCTCCAGGATCGGCCCACCATCCCCCCGCCCGAACCGATAATCGATAGAGACTGCACCTCGATGCGGCTCAGCGTACACAAGCGGCGTGACCAGGGTAGGTGTGATCTCCCCACTGTTGCTGGTCGCTGCGGCGCTGTTCGGGAAAGAGTTCGTCCCTTTCGCATCCGACAGCGTGTAGTTGATCTGGGCTTGGACCCGGTTTGTTCTTCTTAACCGCAACGAGAACTCAAGTCCTGTCGTGGTGGAGAAGTCGCTGTTAACGTAGACATGGTACAGGAGGATCGGAGAACCCGGCACTGTCGCCTGCCGATCCACCTGAACCAAACCTTTGATGTCCTTGTAGAAGCCGGTCACATCGAACGCCGCGAAATCGGTAAACTGCTGTGTAAATCCGATCTCGTACTGCGTTGTTTGAATCGGCGAAAGGTCATATCCGAGAGGATTTATAAAGGCGAACAGGAAGTACTGGAAAGCAGCCCTCCGCCCCACATACATCGTGTTGAGGTCAGGCGCCTGCACAAAGCGTCCATACTGGAGGTGAAACACCGTCCTGTCCGATACCGGGAAAGAGAATCCGAGACGAGGCTGAAGGAAGGTGAAGGTCCTCCCCGCTAGCAGGTCCCCGATCTGCATATTATTCGGATCGTACAGGGGATTCGTGGGATCCTGCATCCTCCAGGAGTCATAAAACATCCGATCGACGCGCAAGCCTGCATTGATGACCAAATCATCAAACTCCACTTTGTCCTGCAGATAGGCGCTGGCAAAGTATGGATGTTTCGGGCCGTCCAGTCCAGCATCCAGCTTCTCTCCAAGCTCATTATAGCCGTAGTTGTTGACACCAGTCGTTTGCCGAATGAATTTCAGGTACTCGTCTTTGTTGTTCTGGATGTCGGGGCGAGACCGGATGCCTTGCAGCAGTCCGGTGAGATTGCCGATCGCATAATTCCGGAACGTCCAGTAGTCGTACGACCCGCCCGCCTTCAGCTCATGTCTCCCGATCTGGCTGGTGAGGTTGGCAGAGAAGCCATAGGAAGTTCTGTTCGCCTTCGAGTATCCGCTGAGAACCGCTCCTGGCCTCTGGAATGGGAATCCATCAAAGACGTAGTCGTACGGTGGCTGTGCGTTGCTGAGGTACGACCAACCGTGCTGAGCCGCCGCGGCACTGTCCGAGTAGGCGAGGATGTTGCTTCCGTAGTTCGGGTCGTACGTCTCATTGAATGAGTTGACGTAGTCGAGATTCACTTCAGCAAAGGTCTTCTCAGCCAAGAAATATGTAGCTTTGGCGTTCACGAAGAAGTTCGTATTGTCGTTGTACGGCAACCGTGCCTGGTTAAAGAGATACATGATCGGGAAAGCGTTTGTCTTCTGCCTCGACCACGTGTACGACCCTGCCAATCGGACCAGGAGCGGCTTGTAGTCAAACAGAACGGTGCCGTTCGCCGTATACCGGTTTGCGAATCGACCCGGCATGTTACCATCCTGCCACTTCACCGGTGCGACAGAGGTATCGCCGGCGAGCCCACTGCGAAGTCCCGAATCGGTGAGATGACCGAAGTCGGCTCCGTACCAGAAGACGGGGTTGTAGTCGCGCATGAAACTGTTCTCCCCCGCCAAGAAGAATCTCACATTGGAGGTAGCGGGGCCGCTCAAGCCCAGCACGAGATCGTGATACCCGTACGAGTATGTCCCCAGGAACTGCTTGTACGGATAGTTGCCGAAATCGTCCGACTCATATTGCAGGAACGCATTGTACCGGGACTGCCCGGTCCTCAAGTTCTGCTGAATGATGCCGGCATTCGATCCGCCGAATTCTGCCGAGTAGCCACCCGCCTGCACGAGAACCTCTTCAACGGCTTCAGGAATCGTGGTGACGAGATTGCCCGAACCGCGCAGGTTCTTCGTGTTGGCACCCTCGACATAGTAGCCGACTTCGTCTTCCCGACTCCCGCGGATGTGAAACTGCCCGTTCACCTCCGCTACTCCAGGCTGAAGCGCCATAATCGCACCGACGCCCCGAACCGGCAAGTTCTCGAAATCTTCGGCCTTCATGATTCTGGTGACGTTAGTGGCACTCTTCTCTACCAAGGGTCTCTCCGCAGTCACCTGAAGGGCCGGCAGCAGAACAGACGAGGCTTGAAGGTCGAAATTCACACCCTCTGTCAAACCGGCTGTGACTCGAATTCCGTTGACCACGACCTCCTGGTAGCCCACATACGAAGCGCGGATGTCGTATCCCCCGGGAGGAACATTGAGGATTACAAACCTTCCTTCAAAGTCCGATGCCGCGCCGAAGCTCGTGCCGAGGATGATCACATTGGCACCGACGAGGGGTTCTTTCGACTCCTTGTCTCTCACGTAGCCGCTCACCTTCCCATATTGGGCGACGGCTGTTCCGAGCAGCACGCACAGGAGTACGAAGATGAGGAACGTTTTACGCATCATAACATCCTCCTCCTTAGATTGTGTTAGTTAGGTGGCAAACGCGCAGGATCCCACTCACTCCTTAAGCATGAACACACGACAGCTTCAGGAATGTGTGCGCCGTTGAAATTCGCATTCGGTTGTAAGCACCTGCCCTGAGGGTTTTCGAGCTGGAATACCGCATGAGTCTACGTCTTCACCGGTCAAAAATCAATCGGCAGGTCTCTGATTTCGCTGTCGGAAAAGTCTGCTCGGCCGTGTAGGATTTTCTCCGACAGACGGACTCGCCGGAACTAGGGATTGAGAGTCTCTCAGGACGACAATAGCCGCGTCTTGATTTCCTCAGCCCGCAGAACAACTCTCGACGTGGGGGTTTGACTCAAGGCCCGGCCTGGATTCGCGGCGCCGGGAAGTCGCGGCGGGGAGTACCGACACCGCAAGTGCAGTCCTGAGGCGGAAGTACAGTTGCTATTGAAGGATGAGGAGGGACGAAATCACTCTTGGGAAAAAGCCCTAGAGGCCTCTCAACCGGTTCTCGATGACATACCGTGCTAGCTCGACATTGGACTTCAAGCTCAATTTCTCGAGGATTCTGGCACGATAGGTGTGGATGGTCTTGATGCTGAGCGAAAGATCCTCGGCGATATCCTTGACGCTCTTCCCCGACGCGATCATGCAGAGCACCTGGTATTCACGATCGGAGAGCTTTGCGTGAAGCGGCGCTTCGAGGGACGTGGCAGCCAGATCGAAGACGAGCGCTTGAGCCAGTGACGGGTTCACGTATTTGCTGCCGGCGAGGAGTTTTCGAATTGCCTTCACAAGCTCCTCCGGTGCCTTGTCCTTCGTCAAGAATCCTTCAGCGCCGGCGCGGAGAACCCGGATCGCGAGTTGCTCCTCCGAGAGCATGGTGAGAACGAGAATGCGCAGCTGCGGATAGGCTCGTTTCAACTCCTTGATAAGATCCAAGCCGCTTCTCCCCGGCATCGACAAGTCCAGGATCAGGATATCCCATTTCTGGCGATGGACGAGCTGGAGGACCTCCTGGCCATCTTGCGCCTCGCCCACCTGCGCCTGCGGGAATTCCTCAGCCAGAATATGCTTGAGTCCTTGGCGGACGACCGGGTGATCGTCTGCCACAAGGATGCGTATCATGGCAAGCCCGATCCGATTGGCACGCGTACCGTGAGTGCTGTCCCTTTGCCGGGAGCGCTTTCAATCGCTAGATCGCCGCCAAGAAGGATCGCACGCTCCCTCATCCCCAGCAGCCCCACCGACGAGTGGAATGCCGTCTCGACATCCTGGATTCCCTTGCCGTTGTCAGCGATGTTCAAGACCAGACGCCCGTTCACCTCAATCAATCCTACTTTCACCTCGCTCGCCTGCGCGTGCCTCGCGACGTTGGTCAGGGCCTCCTGAAAGATGCGGAAGACAGCGAGCGCTTGATCTTGGCCCTTCAGGTGCACTTCCTGCATATCCGCAGAGACTGTGCACGTTATGCCGGTTCTCGTTTCGAACTCATGCGCTTGCCATTCGAGAGTGCCGAGGAGTCCTAAATGCTCCAGAACACTCGGCCTCAGCTCCCGTGAGATGCGCCGGACGATCTCCATGGTGGCATCGAGAAGGCCTGACATCGATTCCAGTTTCTTCCGGATTTCGGCCGTGCCTTTCCTCACGCCCGCGCGAGGACCTGGTTGTGTGTAACTTGAAGAGATCATCTTGTTCACCCAGGAGAGGTCAATCTTCAGTCCGGTGAGAACCTGTCCGAGCTCATCGTGAATTTCCCGCGCGATTTTCTGCTTTTCTTCTTCCCGCACATCTTGGAGCCGCGCAGCAAAGTGACGGAGGCGTTGTCTCGAACCCCGCAACTCCTGCTCCGCCCGCTTCCGCTCGGCAATTTCAAGCTGAAGCGCCTTGTTGGCCTCTTCGAGCTCTGCCGTCCTCTCGCTGACTCTCCGTTCCAGCTCCGTGTGGGCTTTTCGGAGCTCCTCCTCCGCCCGTTTTCGCTCTGTGATGTCCCGCGTGAATCCCTGGTAGGCAATGACATTCCCTTTGTCGTCCCGAACAGCGAGGGCCGTTTCGAGGACGACCAATTGCTGACCGTCTTTGCGCTTCAAGAGCATTTCATAGTCTTTCACGTACCCGCAGCGCGTCAGCTCCTCTTGAAACCGCTGCCGGTCCTCCGGGTGAACGTACAAGTCCTTTGTCAGGTCGATCTTAAGCAATTCCTCCTTTGAGTCGTACGAGTACAGCTCAACCCCCGCCGGATTAATATCGAGGAACCTCCCCTCGGGGGAGCTGATGAAAACGACATCTTTCGAACCTTCGAACAGAGTTTGATATTTCTTGTTGAATGCGCGAAGGACTCCCTCCACGCGTTTCCGGTCTGCAATTTCCCTTCGAAGCTCGGCATTTGCCTGCACCAACGCTGTGGTTCTCGCCTGCAGCTTCCGCTCCAGGTCCTCTTGTGCCTCCTTGAGGGCCTGGTTGATCCGCTTCTGTTCAGTCACATCCCTTGAGATGGCGAACGTCCCGAGGATCTCCCCCTGAGCGTCCTCGATGGGCAGCCGTGTCGTCAAAAGGAATCGTCGCTGTCCGGACTCGTCGAGGATCTCCTCGTCCGCGTTGACGATCGGCTCTCCGGTGCGAATCAGGTGCTCTTCGTCAGCGTAGAATCGTGCGGCCACCTCCGGTGGGAAGAAATCGAAGTCGGTCTTCCCCACGATCTCCTCCAAACACTCCGCGCGGAGAACACGCAGGTGGGACAGGTTCGATAGAATGTACCGACTTTGGGTGTCCTTCAAGGACACATGGTCCGGGAGGTGATCCATGAGGACTCGCATGAGATCTCTTTCCCCCGTGAACTGCTCCTCCGCACGCCGCCGGACCCTGAGCTGTGTAGAACAGAAGAGCACCTTGGAGACCTCTGAAGATCCTTCGATGACAGGAGAAAGGGAGCTCTCGCGGCGTCGACCCGACCAGTTCTCCTCAAAATGAACTGCTTTTCCAGATTGAACCATCTCCGCACACAGCTTCTTGACAAGCTCCAGGCGTTCGTGTGGCAAGGCGGCGTCTATCGAAGAGCCTGAAAGTGAGCCAACCGATGACCCGAGCGCATCGGTGAAAGCTTTGTTTGCGAGAAGGATTCGGCCGCCCGTCGTCATCAGGCAGAGCTCGAGTGGGCAAGCATCCACGAGGGCATGGAACGCCGCTTCGACGGCCGAATGTGGTGCGAGTTGCTTCTGCCTCGCAAGGTCCGCTGACTGCGTCTGCACTGCCTTTGCAACGACGGAGCCAAACAGCCGGAGATCATTCTTCGATACATAGGCTGACGCGCCCCGCTGAGTCGCCACGGCTGCCCGCTCTCGATCGTTCTCGCGCGTGACGAAGATGAACGGACTCGTCGGCGTGAGCGATCTAACCTCGGCGAGGGCATCGAACGCGTCAAAGGGGCCGAGGCGATCCTCACTCAGGACCAGGTCGTAGCGATGTTCGCCGAGAGCTTTTCTGAAGGCTCCCTCGTCCGTCACGCGGTCAACCTCAAACGAAAGGCCGCGCTCGGCGATCGCGGACGCGAGGATCTCAGCCTCCCGTTCGTCATCTTCGAGGTGAAGAATCCGAATTGTCTTCTCCATCGACATCCTCCTCTTCGCGCCGAGCTGAGCGCGAGCAAAGCATACCATGGCAATGTTGGTGTTCCGTTGATAACCTGATTGCAGTCAGCAGCCACCGATGGTGGCGGTTCGGTGTCGAGCAGGATCAATGAGGCCGGTCGCCTGCAGCCTCCCCGTTCATGTCAGTTCAGACAACAAGCGGCGAAACCAGGGTCAGGCTCGGTCATGGCGCCTCTTCGAGCGGCACTCGATGGTTGAGGAAGACCCCCTTGAGAGATCGGTCCGCGGGTATTGCCATTTCTTACAGCCGCCAAACGGAGCACCACTGAGGCTGATGATGAGCGGTCTGGGAGAAATCGTCCAGTAACTCGCGTTCAATCTATCAAAGAGGAGGGCAAAAATCAAGGTTGCAGGGTTGTTGAGAATGGCTTCCAGCTTGGCCTAAGTGCAACGGTCTCGATGACGCCGTACGTCCTGGTGTGTTACCCGAACGGGGACGCCATAGTGGCCGATCGAGAAAACCGCCGGCAGAACTGTTGGCAATTGCCGTCAGCGGAGGTCACGGGGGGCGTTCTCTTCTGGACAGCCCTGCCAGCCTGGCCGGGGTCGGCGGGCAAGCGTGCCTGCCGGGCATTCGTCGTCCTGACAATTCGTGCAGAATTGCGGGGATCTCCCACAGCGGGATTGGCGGAGAGCCGCCGAGTCAAGCTGCAAAATGGAGCAGAAGAAAACTCACAAGAAAAACGCTGTGACCATTTCGGCCCCACCGTTCTCCAGGTTCCTTCGTGGACGGGGACGGAATCCCCGCCCGACCGCCAGCGGTCTGGCGGGCGGGGAACCGCCGACACATGGATTTTCAGCCCGGTCCAGCTCTGAATTCGTGAGGAATTCGATTCGTTTTGTCCAACCTTCTTGTCAAGAATTGACTGCGGTATTGGCAGACTGTTAGCAGCTGGATTGTGCTTGCGATGCCGAAAAGTTTTCGAAAGTGTGAGGGCCAGCGAGACAAGTCCTCATTACCGTTCAACCGATCTCAATAACGGATTTGCTTTCGCTGCTGCCTCATCCAGGCGCGTCTTTGGATCGCCTCTCCTTGAGTCGAGCGACCGGCCATCAGCGCATCCGCTGCAAAAGAGTGTCTTCCGAGTTCAAGAGATACCGGCGTTTGCGTGATCTGATGACTAGTACTGCACAGACTGCACGAGCGGAACAGCGGTCCTGGTTCGCGGCTCCTCCACCTTGAATGCCAGCCAGAGAGCGGATGAGAGCGCGAGGAGCCCCCCAATGACGAAGACCGCCTCATAACCATAGCGACCCGCGATTCCACCCGCGAGCACACCGAAGACGACGAACGGTGATGTGACCATATTCGTGAGCGCGACGTACGTCGGTCGCTCCTGTTCCGTACACAACTCGGCGACGATAGAAAAGCGCGAGATCCCGCTTAAGCCCATCTGAAATGCTGATCCGACGAATACAATCAGGTACACTTCCAGTGACGGCGCGACAAGAGCCGCGAAACACGCCACGGCGGTCGATGCAGCGGAGAGAACAAGGTTGAGCTTATGACCATAACGGTCCGCCAGCAATCCGAAGAAGATGTTGCCGATGATCATACTCCCCATCATGACGCTGGTGAATACGCCGACAACGGCATCCGTAAGCTGGAATCTTTGGATGGCGTGCACGGCATAGAACGCACCCGCCATCGTCGCGGCGATCAGGAGCGCATCGGAGATGAGAAAATTGCGGAAGTTCTTTTGCTTCAAGATGCCCGGCAGCCGACGGTAATAGTCCACAAAGTGAATCTGTTCCGCCACGGTAGATGGTGTTTCCTCTCGCAGCAGAAGAAGCCCAGCATAGGAAATCATCATCGCAGAGAACGCCAGAATGAACAAGACGCCGTAGCTGGTCGGATAGGCGATGCGGTCGAGGATCCGTATAACAACCCATCCGCCGATCACGCCGAGCACCCCGCCCAGCAGATTACGCGCCGCAAACAGACGACCGCGAACACCGACAGGCGTCAACTTCGCAATCAGATCGAACCAGATGGGGAAATTGACACTTCCGGCAACCGCAGCCACGGTGAAGAGCGAAAGAAACAACACTGCTCCTCCTGAGGGGCCTACCTGATCGATGACAAAGAAAGTCAAGAGGGCAAGAAGAAGCCATGGCACCCGTTGAACGAGCGCCGTCTTGAGAAAGAGCCTTTTCTTATATGGAAAACGCTGAACATAATTGGCGATAAAGATTTGCGGGAAATTGAAGCCGGCTGTCCAGAGAACGGGGATCAGCGCGACGGCGAAACTGCTCCCCCCGATACGCTTCACGAACACGGGCAGCACAGTTTGCAGTGAGACGAAACTCATCCCGAATGCAAACATCGCCGCGTCCATGAGATTGGCAACGAGGTTTTGCCGCCAGACGTCGTCCTCGCCTTTCAGCGTCATCCCAAACAGCCACCTATGCACGGGACACCTTCACTTCCTTCGGTTCCAACTTCACTGCAAATGCCGTACCGAAGGCCGCCTGCTGCAGTGACACTCGTTCATTTGTGAACTGCTCGATCATTTCGCCCTGAATTGTTACCGGCAGCACAATCATCTCCGAGAGGCTCGTCTCTTCAAGATTGCGGACGATTGCCATTTTCTCGTTCTTCGACGTCGCGAGCACATCGACTCGCACTCTCCCTTTGCCGTTGATCGCCGGGATGCCATACGGCCTCCATGAAACAGAAAAGTGTTGGCAATACCGTTAGCAATCGCCAACACCTGAGGTCAAAAATGGCGTTTTTGGTGGACAGGGACGGAATCGAACCGCCGACACATGGATTTTCAGTCCATTGCTCTACCGACTGAGCTACCTGTCCGAGAATTTCCAGACTTAACGATCCGCCGCGGGCGGAGAAGTTAAGTCTGTGAAATTCTCAGGATCCCGACCCTCTTTGTCGGGATCCGAAATGTATCTCGTCTGTTTCCAGACGTAGCGAACGAAGTGAGGTTCCGCTCTTTGGACTCCCGCTCGTAAGCGGAATCTCCCGCTCTTTGATCCCGCTTCGTTGCGGGATCCTAGGCAGCGGGACTGGAAACCGGGACTAAGCCTGTGAGATTTTCGAGATCCCGAGGCCCCATGTCGGGATCCGAAAAGCGGCTCGTCTGCTTCCAGGCTTGGCAAACGAACCTTGGCGAAGTCCGTTCAAAACTCGCGATTGCGCTTCTATTTTACCAAAAGATCCCTGGAAAATCAAGGACGGCCTGACTACACCACGCCGTTCCTCTTGATGACATCTCGCGCGATGACGATCTTTTGTATCTCGTTGGTCCCCTCGAAGATTCGGTTGATCCGCGAATCGCGATAGTACCGTTCGATCGGCATTTCGCGAGAGTAGCCCATTCCTCCATGAATCTGAACGGCGCAGTCAGCAACCTTATCGAGAAACTCCGAGCAGAGCAGCTTGACCGTCGCCGACTGCCGCGAGATCGACTTGCCGGCGTCGTACGCTGCTGCTGTCCGGTACACGATAGATTCCATTGCATAGATCATCGCAGCCATTTCTGCGAGCATAAATTGAATGGCTTCAAACTGCGATATCGTGACGTCAAACTGCTTTCGCTCCTTCGCGTACCTGGTAGATAGCTCAAGCAGTTCCTTCGACGCACCCATACACGCAGCGCCGAGCCCCAAACGACCGGCGTCCAGCGTTTTCATCGCAATCAGGAACCCCCTCCCGTCACCCCCTATCAGATTCTCTCGAGGCACCCTGACGTTGTCAAACGTGATCGGGGATGTGACGCTCCCGCGGATCCCCATTTTCTTCTCGGGCGGCCCGGCGGAAAAGCCCGGCAGATTCGTTTCCACGACGAAGCCGGAGATCCCTTTCTCCGTCCGTGCAAAGACGGAGATGACATCTGCGATGGAGCCGTTCGTAATCCAAAGTTTCTCACCGTTGATTACCCACTCGTCCCCGTCGATGTGTGCCCGGGTCCGAAGGTTGAAGGAATCCGATCCCGCCAGCGTCTCGGTCAACGCGAACGCTCCGATCAACTTACCTTCCGCGAGGGGGATGAGGTATTTCTTTTTCAGGTAATCCGACCCGCCGATGTAGATCGCATTGGCCCCGATCGATTCATGAGCGCCGATGAACGTCGAGGTCGAGAGGCACCCCCTGGAAATCTCCTCCTCGATGATGCAGTACCCAACCTCGCCGAAACCTCCTCCTCCGTACTCCGCCGGGAACGCAGCCCCGAGAAGACCGAGATCTCTGATCTTCTGAATGAGTTCGGGCGGGATCCTCTCCTCGTCGTCAATTCGTCGGGCGATGGGTTTGATCTCTGCCTTCGTGAAATCTCGGACCATCTCCCGGAGCATCTTCTGCTCTTCGGTAAACTCGAAGTCGAACATAGGTATCCTCGGTAAAGAGAATTGAGTTACGGTGCTGTGCGCCGGTACTCCTAGCCGACGTAGCTGACGATGTCTTCGCCCCCGTCCACGCCGATGACGTTCCCGGAGATCCAGTAGGCGTTCTCGTCTGCCAGCAGCACAATGGCCTTCGCGACGTCCTCCGGCGTCGTCAGCCGGTTGAATGGGTTCTTCGCGCGCGCCACCTCCACCATCTTGTCGCTCTTGGGAATCTTTCGCAACGCCGGCGTGTCCGTTACGCCCGCCATGATCGCATTGCACGTGATGCCCATCGGGCCCAACTCCATCGCGAGCTGTCGGATATGGGACTCCAGCGATGCCTTCGCCGCAGAAACGGCGCCGTAGTTCGGGATTACCCTGTGTCCGCCGGAGCTCGTCATGCCGAACACGCGGCCACCCTTCTTCATCAACTTGCGCGCAACAAGCCCCTGGACCCAGTAAACCAGGCTGTGTGCCATGACATCGAGCGTCATTTCCATCTGCGCCTGGGTCATCATCTCCTCCGGTTTCTGCGCGGTGAAGGGCTTCAGCGTCCCGAATGCCAGAGAGTGGAGGAGAACCCTGACGCACTGCGACGAATCACTGGAGAAGCGGTCCTGAATGTCATCGAGCGCCTCGTCTCTCTTGATAGCGTCGGCCGCATTGATATTGTAGAAGACGGCTTCGCAGCCGGTGTGCTTGATTTCCCGGATGACGTGCTGCACTGCCGGCATCGTTACCTGCCGGTCGAGATGGACACCGAAAATATTCATCCCATGCCTCGCGAGCTCGACGGCGGTGGCGCCACCGAACCCACTCGAGGCGCCGAGGATCAAGGCCCAGTCCGTCGATTTGAATCGCGGTTCAGCTTTCATATTCCACTCCTCCAGAGATGCGCACTGCGGGTGTCCAAGATACCAAGATTTCGCAGAAAATCAAAGGGTGCTATTCCACGGTAACGCTTTTTGCCAGGTTCCGAGGTTGATCCACGTTTACTCCGCGCGCGACGGCGATGTAGTATGCCAACAGCTGAAGCGGAATGATGTTGATGATGGGGCCGAAGAAGCCGTAGGTCCGTGGTACGCGCAGAACGAATTCGGCCAGACGCTCGATTTCCTTGTCGTCCTCGTTGGCGAGCGCGATGATCTTCCCTTTTCTCGCGCGCACCTCCTCCATGTTGCTCAAGACTTTATCGTAGATCGCATCCTTCGGAGCGATGAAGACGACCGGCATCTTCTCGTCGATCAGCGCGATGGGGCCGTGCTTCATCTCGGCCGCCGGATAGCCCTCAGCGTGGATGTACGAGATCTCCTTGAGCTTGAGCGCGCCCTCCAAGGCGACGGGGAAATTTGAGCCCCGGCCCAGGTAGAGGGCATTCCGGGCATCCTTGAACTCTTCTGCAATCTCTCTGACGCGCCCCACGGTCTTCAGGACGTACGCGGCCTTTGCCGGAAGGCTATCGAGCTCACGTGTCAACACTCGCGCGTCGGACGCGGACATGCCGCGCGCCCGCGCGAGCATCATTGAAATGAGGGCAAGGACCGTGAGCTGGGAGGTGAACGCCTTCGTCGAAGCCACCCCGATCTCTGGGCCGGCGTGCACGTACACTCCTCCATCTGTCTCACGGGCAACGCTGCTTCCAACAACGTTGACGATCCCAAGCACGGTCGCCCCCCTCGCCTTCGCCTCTCGTAGCGCGGCCATGGTATCGGCGGTCTCACCGCTTTGGCTGATGGCGAACACGACGTCGTCGCTCGAAATAAGGGGATTCCGATATCGGAACTCTGAAGCATATTCAACCTCGACCGGCACCTTGGCAATCTGCTCAAGCATATATTCGCCGACGAGCCCAGCGTGCCACGATGTGCCGCACCCGATCAGCACGATGCGACGGGCTTTCAACAGCCGTTCGGAGACGAGCTCCAGGCCCCCGAGCTTCACCTCCCCCTCCTCAACGCGCAGTCGGCCCCGCATCGCGTTTCTGATCGTGTCCGGCTGCTCGTAGATCTCTTTTAGCATGAAATGATCGTGCCCGCCCCTCTCGATCTGTGCGAGATCAAACGTCAGCTCTTCGACGAACTTCTTGGTTTCGACGTCTCCCAGCGTCTTTGTCCTCACGCCATCACGTGTCATAGTCGCCACTTCCCCATCCGCAAGATAGACTACTTTCCGCGTGTGTTCGATCAATGCTGAAGCGTCGGACGCCACGATATATTCCTCATCCGCTAAACCGATCACCAGCGGACTCCCGTGCCGTGCAACGATCAGCCGGTCGGGCTCGCTTTCACTCATGATGACAAGCCCGTACGTCCCCTGAACCTGCAGGAGGGCGTGCCGGACCGCAGTTTCAAGGTCGTTGTCCCACCGGTTGAACTCTTCGATCAGGTGCGCGATCACCTCGGTGTCCGTAGCGGATTGGAAGTGATGGCCGCTCTCCACGAGCTTCTTCTTCAAAGCCGCGTAGTTCTCGATCACACCGTTGTGAATCAACGCAATCTTGCCTTGGCAATCCAGGTGCGGATGTGCGTTCAACAGGCTTGGCTCGCCGTGGGTTGCCCACCGCGTGTGCCCCATGCCGATCAGCGAAAAAGGCGCGTTCAAGCTGAGCGCCTGCTCGAGCTGAGAGACCTTCCCGACTGTCTTTGTGACCTCGATCTTCCCTTCCTGCAGCACCGCGACGCCTGCCGAGTCGTAGCCTCGGTACTCCAGCCGCTTAAGACCCGAGAGGATGACAGGCAGAGCATTTCTTTTTCCGATATATCCCACGATCCCGCACATAGCTTGCTGACTCCCTTCAGTTGATGAGACTGACGACCGCCATCATTCGCCCGGATTCTTCTCTGTCTCTCCTGTAGGAATGAAACTGATCAGGCTCACAAATGGTGCAGTGGGGCGAGACTTCGACATTCTTCCTCTCTGCTCCAACATCGAGCAGTTGCTGGAGGTTCGCCCCCTTAAGATCGAGGTACAGCCTTCTTGCCCGCTCTTCCACGCACGCGGCGGGAAACCGCTCAGCGACCTCGGATCCGACTTCATAGCAGCACACACCCGCTGAAGGTCCTAGGTAGACCGTCAGCTCGGCAGCGTCCGTTTGAAACTCATGCGCCATCACCCGTACGGCACTCTGCACGATCTGCCCAGAGGTTCCTCTCCAGCCCGCGTGGACAAGTGAGACCGCCCTGTGCCTGGCGTCATACAGGACGATCGGGAGACAGTCAGCGACCAAGATCACTAGGGCGAGGCTGATCCTGTCGGTTGTGAGCCCGTCGCACGCAGGGTATTCCCCGGGTTGAGCAACCGCCCGAACCACGTTCGAATGACACTGAAGCGGAGCCGCCAGTTGTGCGCCGTCGATGCCGAGGAAGCCGAGAATCCTCCTCCGGTTTGCACGCACATTTTCGGCCTCGTCGCCCACCCGAAGACTCGTGTTCATCCCGTACGGCTCCGGACTGACACCACCGTTGCGAGTGCTCAAGCCAAACCGGACTTCCTTAACGCGTGAGAGCTTTTCTGAGGTGATCAAAGGGGGAAAGGCCATCTTATCCAAGTTTCAGCGGGATTCTCATCTCGATTGTCGTACCCTTCCCAACCGCGCTGCGCAGATGAATGGTTCCGTTAAGATCCTCGACCACTTTCACCGCAATAGCCAGGCCCAGACCCATGCCGTCCGTCTTGGTCGAAAAATTCGGCTGGAACACCTTCGGCTGCAGCTCATCGGGAATGCCGCTTCCCGTGTCAGTAATCGCGATGGTACAGATTCGGTCCAGGACCTCGAGCTCCACCGAAATCATCCCCCCTTTCTCCATGGCCTGGACGCTGTTGCGAATAAGGTTGATGAACACCCGGCGCAGCTCATCCTTGTCTGCGACAAGAATGGCTCTGGTGTCCGAGAATTTCGTCCGAAACTCGATACCGCGAACGTCGCCGAAGAGTGCCACTGTCTCCTGCAGGAGCTGTCTTACATCCACACGCTCAAATCGTCGCTCCGGCATACGGGCAAAATTGGAGAATTCCGATGCGATGCGCGACAGGACTTCGATCTGCTCGATCACTGTTGCTGACACCCGCTGCAAGATCTGTCCATAGTCTTTGACTCCGTCTTTGTGCGCCTGGAGAAGGTGTTGGATCGAGAGTTTGATCGGGGTAAGCGGGTTCTTGATCTCGTGGGCAACCTGCTTCGCCATCTCCTTCCACGCAAGCTCACGCTCGGCGCGCGCGACACTTTCGCGACTCGCCTTCAACTCCTTCGTCATCTCGTTGAACGAGCGCACGAGTTCTCCCACCTCGTCTGCTGACCGGACCTTGAGCTGAACTTCAAGATTCCCCTTCCCGATGGACGTTGCGGCTTCCGAGAGATCCCGGAGCGGTTTGGAGAGCCGGTTCGCCAGCAAGATGCCAACCACGATGATAATCAATACGACAAACGCATACGCACCGAGCATGAAGGCATTTCGCTGCGCTAGTTCCTGGTCAATCTCCTGCTGCCGGTACAAGGCCGGGACCGAGAGCACCCCGACGACCCTGCCGCGCAGAACGATCGGTCGATACCCGACGATGTAGCTGATCTGCCCTATGCTTTCGAGATCGCTGAAGAACGTCCGCCCCAGGATGACGGTGTTGGCGTAGGCGATGCCCGTCAGCCGTCGATCCAAAATTGCGGCCCGGTACAACTCGGGACGGCTGCTTGCCTTCAGCATCGATCCGGCATAAACGCTGAAATCGACCCCGAGGTCCGCGGCAGCCACCTCGCAGTAGTCATTGTCGATGCCCGAAGCGAAATCTTCCTCATCGAGCACGTAGTAGAGCATCCGCTGGTCGAGCAGAGTCAAATCCTGCGAAAGCCTTCTCGTCACGTTTTCATTCAATCGTTCGATCGCTAGTTCCCGGTTGTAGTAGGCCATCAGAAGGAGAGGCGCGACGGAGAGCAACGCAAATGACGAGACCAGCTTTTCACGAAAGCCCAGCTTCAGCGACCGTTCTCTGGCGAAGAACCGAATGAGGTACACCAGCGCGACCAGACAGAAGAACGCTCCATAGATCATTGCCGTCTTGACAAAATCGAAGAGGTGCCAACGGATATCCAGGGACTCAATGCCCAGAGCAAGGATCCTCTCGTGGCTTGCCGCATCCTTCGCGTAGAGGATCTTGAACGGCCTTCCATCAAGATTCTGCTCGATCCAGAGAAACCGATCCTGCGAAGCATCGAGCTTACCGGTGATGGCCGGAGTCAGGCGCGAGCCGCGGAACAGTGTCGGATCGGTTGTTGAAACGAGGACACCTTGCTGGTACTCCGAGATTGAGACCTGCCGGAAGCCCTCTTCAAATTCTTCCCGCGGCCCCGTCCGCAATGGCTCCGGCGTCTCGGCTCGAAAGAGAGTCATCTGGCTCGCCGAGAGCACGACTGCCACCGTGCCGATCAATCGGCCCTGACTGTCAAGCACGCTCCCCCACTCTCCGTAGTACTTGATCGTTCCGCTCAGCACCTTCCGCTCGACGACCTGCAGAACCTCCTCCTCAGTGTCGAAAACTTTCGACAGGACCTCCACCTGCTCTTGGGACGCCAGCCCAACGGAAAACCTGCTGACTTCTTTTCCGAGAGGGTCATAGACGAAGACTGCCGAGTTGTATCCCTCTCGGCTCACCAGCGTCTGAGCCCACAACGTGAACGCAAGATCGGCGACCGTCGCGGAATCCACGTCACTCGTACCAAGCTGGTCACTCGCCTGCGCGGCGGCAGAGCGCAGGCCATCGCTCACGACAAACGACAGCCAGCTGTCCACGGGGCGCAGGAGCTCGTCGGCAAAGACCTGCAAGCGTTGCCGCTCCTTCTCATGCAGCTTCGCATCGAGGATGACCACAGACAGGAGAAAAGCGCTGCATCCGAGGACGAGGACCTTGCGCAGGAGATGCCGTTTCCACAGGTCGCCTTCCCTCATTCCAGGAACAAGCCAAAACAGCAGAAAGAGCGAGACCACAAAAACGAGAATCGGATGGTACAGCGGCACCTGCGGCACACGATCCACTCCGATGAAGAGTGCATTGGCGGCGATCGCCAAGACGAGCAGGGCGACAGGAAGCCAAATCTGCCGCCTATTCCGCGGCAACCAAGGAGAAACCCACCCCGCCATCACGATGAGAATCGCGCCGGTGACGCAGAGGAGCGAGAGCGTTAAGAGAAGGATGTTGAAATGCATCAAGAACATGGGAACGCTGGGCAAGAGGCTTGCCGGGTTCTGATAGCGCAACGTCGAATCGAAAACGAAACTCCGCATCGTCGCACCAAACCCGCGCAGAACCCACTGCAGCCCAAACGCCAGCAGAAACGCGAGAGCAAGGCCCGGGAGCTTCTTCGCAAGGGGGACGCGTTCGGCAAGTGTCTCCCGGCTCGTCTGCAGCTGGACGATTTCCTGCAGGACCAGGACGCTCGTCAGGAACACTGCGACGCATGAGAGCAGGAGCTCGCCGAGCGATGAGGTCAAACGAAAGAAAAACGGCGATGCATAGACCGAAGGATCAAAGAGCAGCCCGCCAAGCAGAGCGCCGGGAAAATCCACTTGACGCCAGCTCAAGCGAACCCCCCAGATGAGCAAGCAGGCCACGATCACCCTCAGGACGCGGGACTTGGCGGCTCGGCTTTTCACAAGCAAGATGAATCCCAGAAGACCGGCTCCGACGGAAAGAGCGATCCCCTGCCACCGCTCGAAGAGGTGGGAGGAGCTCTGGATCTCACTTTGCACCGTTGGGGAAGGAACAACGGCATACGCGACGAGGGCGGCCTCCAAAGCGCTGAGAGGTATGATGAACATCCCTTCCGCCGTTGAATCGCGAGACGGCTCGTCAAACACGAGCCGCACCGTTGTGCCTGCATCGTCGGAGAGCTCGTCGCTGAAGCTTGTGCGGGTGACGAATCGATTGGAGATCGGATAGTTGATTTCCAGCGGACGACTAACGACTACGCGATAACGGCTTGGGGAACCTGGTACCGCGACGGAGAGGTAGCGGTGGATCCCGATCTGAGGCGCCACCACAAGCGACTCAGTTCTCCCTTGTTGAAAGAGCTTCCCGTAATTTCGTGCCACGCTCCGTCCCGACCAGGCAAGAACGGTTCCTTGCGAATCGGCGAGATCGATGCTGATCTCGTCATTCCGATACGCTTCCAGTCGCTCAAAAACCGACGCCATGCTCGCTGGATCGCCCGACACCAGCAGATGAAACAGTCGGCTGTCAGCGGCTATGGACCCGGCAAGGGCGAACTGGTCACGTACCCGCTGGTCGAAGCGCTCGGTGATCAAGGCGGTCAGCTCTTGCTCCCGCGCTTGCTTCTGCTCTGCCCACTGATGCTGAATTTGATAGTCGCAGCCCTGCTGGGCGCCAACCAGGCCGAGAAGGATCACGGCGGAAATGAAAAAGCCCCAGAGAGCGGGGCGCAGCTCCTTCTCGGCAATCGAAAGTGGATTGAACATGAATGCGGGGAGGGTCAATAGATGTTGAATTGGCTGATCACCCACTGGGAATCCTGGATCGCCAGCGACACATAGACCTGCGCCGATTCCCTCCTGCCTCTGGCAACGAACGTCAACCGGCCCGTCGCATAAGGCGTGGGGCCCTGGTCATTATGGCGCGAGAATTCGAAGGAGAGAGGCGTCCGCGGCACGAAATAGCTCTGCAGGACCGAAACGACCTGATTCTGCGAGAAGTATCCGCTCTCGCCACCCGTGATGTTCACGTAGACTTGACGAGCGAACGATACCGGAACCGAGGAGAGCGAGGAGTTCAAGATACTTCGTTCTATTTGATTGAAGACCCTCCTGACTTCAGGTTGCTGCACCGTGCGCGGCAGGACCCTCTGTCCGATGATCGAATCACGCCGCAGCCTTCGCTTCAGATCCGGCCGAATCTGTGCGGATGCTTCAAAAACGACGACGAGGGAAAGGAGGAATACCACACTTTTCATGACAGTACCAAAGTATTGGAAAAGCCAAAGAAAATCAACAAACCGCTGAAGCGAATGTGTAGCGAAAAAGCGACACCGCGATGAGCCCGCTCTGCTCCTGTCCGCGGTGTCGCCCCCATCGTTACAGATTCTCGATGGATCTCGGCCTAGTCTATTTCAGCTCGGCTGTCGACCGCACCCTTCCAATTCGATTTCTGTCGCCGGGGATCGATCTCTTCAGCCCCGGTTCCGATGGAGCAACCTGATACGCCCAATCGAACATCACACGCGACGCAGTCACTTCCCGCACACGGATTTTTGCATAATGATCATCCCACGTCCAGATGACGTACGTGTGCCCGAGGATCGCCTCAACGGATCTCGACGGCGACCAGCCTGAGGAAGGGGCAATCGTAATATCGTCCAATGATTGCGTGTACCCCATGTCCTGAATGTCGGTGTCGGTAAAGACATTCAGATAAGCGAAACTATTGTAAACCTCAAAGAACACATCGGTATACTTGTCGTCGTAGGTCCCGACCGAGTAGGTGGAGAAGTCATAGCCTGCCGTGCTTGGCGATGTCCGGTAGTCATCCAATGATATTCCGTACCCTTCGGGCCTGGGAGTCGCGTACACCGCGTCACGGCTGAGTTCGCTCTCGTTCCCTTCAAAGTCATACGCGGAAACACCATAGTAGGATCGCACGCCGTTTGTCGCTCCGTTATCGACAAAGAGATTCCCTTCAGTCGATCCGAGGAGATGATAGTCCCCATCGTAACGATGGCTCACCCAGACGTTATAACCGGCAAGGTCCCGCTCCGTATTGTGGAGCCACGTCAACTCGACCTCGTTGTCCAGGGCCATTGCGTGAAGGCCTTGCGGAGGCGCTGGCGGTGTGGTGTCGATTTTCTGCAACTCGTGGCAACCGGCAGAAATAAGGAACACGGCGATGATGAGAATATTCTTGTTCATAACAACTCCTCCTTTGTAGTCTCCGGCTTCAAGAAGGGAAGATTCAAAGCTCGTGCCACCTCGGATGCCGAATTCCGCTCGAATCAACCAAAGCGGACAGTGAGCAGGTGTATGCTACTGGGCGTTCCCCGTCTACTATTGTGAACGAAGCCTCGCCGAAAGGCCGTTCTCCCAGTCGAGACCGGGGCCAAACAAGACGGGCAGGCAACGGGAGCAGTCGCGCCCCGATTTTAGAAAAGCAAGCACTGGCCGTTGTTGATGATACCGATTCCCTTGCCTTTCAGGAGGCGTCCGTGGAAGGGAGAGTTCTTCGACTTCGATCGAAAAGACTGAGAGTCGACGGTCCATTCAACGCTCGGGTCAACAAGCGTCAAGTTCGCAGGCGCCCCTTCCACGATGCTGATCGTCGGAAGCGAGAGGATCTTACGAGGGTTTGTCGAGAGTTTTTCGACGAGTTGATAGAGCGCAAGAAACTTCTTTTCGACGAGCTCAGAGACCGCAAGGCCCACGGCGGTTTCGAGCCCGACAACTCCAAATGGAGCCTCCGTGTATTCGACTTCCTTTTCGTCGATCGTGTGCGGAGCGTGGTCGGTCGCAATCGCATCGATCGTCCCATCCCGCAGTCCCTCCTTCAGCGCCATGACATCGTCGATTGTCCGCAGCGGTGGATTCATCTTGGTGTTTGTGTCGAAACTGGCGACTGCATCGTCCGTGAGTGAGAAATGGTGCGGCGCCACCTCGGATGTGACGTTGAGACGGTCGGCCTTCGCCTTTCGGACGTGATCCAGAGCCCCAGCCGTGCTGATGTGAGCGATGTGGTATTTCGCTCCCCGAATGTAACGGAGCAGGATGATGTCGCGCGCGATCATCAATTCTTCTGCGACGCGAGGGATCCCCAGCAGGCCCAGCCGCGTGGAAGCAAGTCCCTCATTCATGCATCCTCCCTGTGTCATCGACATCTCCTCCGCGTGCTGGATGACCGGGATGCCGTACATCGACGAATACTCCAGCGCCCGGCGCATGATCTCCGCACTTGCGATCGGGCTGCCGTCATCGGAAAAACCCACCGCTCCGGCTTCGGCAAG
>Ga0315277_10000429_pt1 | contig 67157 bp, 58 predicted proteins | sample YL17G05_15_MG_FD_203695 | JGI IMG/M metagenome (GOLD analysis project Ga0315277, IMG submission 203695) | Sediment microbial communities from Yellowstone Lake, YNP, Wyoming, USA - YL17G05_15 | ecosystem: Environmental > Aquatic > Freshwater > Lake > Sediment | place: USA: Wyoming | collected...
GAACGCGAAACAGCGAGCGACCTTCATCGATAGACCAAACTGCCGCCCATACAGGGTACAAAGCAATTCAGCTTCCCGTTTAGCTTCACCATACGCGGAGCGATAGTCGAGCTGATTCGGGCCTCCAAGGTACTCTTCAGGGATGTGGGTCAAGTCAGACGGTTGTCTGCCATAGACCGCGCCGGAACTCGTGAGAAGGAACTTCTTAGGTCCCGATGTCCGGGCGAACTCCAAGACACGGCGTGTCCCGCCAGCAATCGAATCGACCATCAAGAGCGGGTTCTCTTCATTCAGTGTCGCGCCAGTTGCCGCCGCCGCATGGATGATGTGTGAGCATTCCACCGATGGAAAGTCAAAAGTGCACACATCACCAGCGTGAAGCACAATGGCCGGATGGCGCGCCAATTGCGGAGCTCTCTGCCGGAAGGACTCAGGATCACGCGTGAGAACAACAGCTTTGGCGTTCAGCTCAAGATGTTCATTTGCCCAGACAAAGCTCTCGAGCAGCCACATCCCGAAGAACCCCGTCCCGCCCGTGATGAAGATCGTCTGATCTTTTAGTTCACTCCAGGCTGAGCCGACCTTTGAGCATACATGCTCCAGGTCCTCGCCCGGCAGAGTGAACAAGGGTTGTGTCATCGTGCCCATTCCTGATCTCGCTTTTCAGCAAGCTCGGTGTAGGAACGAATCTGATGGACGCAATACTGATACAGGTTTGCATCCTTGAACTCATAGAAGTACTTGTACCATTGGACGGTCTTCTGGACATTCTCATTGAAATCAAGCACCGAGCTCCATGGCAACATAGTATGCGCCTTGTCGCAAGACAGGCGCAGCCAACCTGCCTCGTGAAGAGTCTTGTCATTCTGATTTGAAACATCTTTCCACTCTCCGGACCCCCACTCAGCAATGACGGCCTTCACCAAGTCGCCGACCGACCGGGCAGCGCTATCTGCTGGACCGAAATTCCAACCGCCATTGAATTTCATCCGATCCTCGTTGAGCCTCGCTCCAAGCCACAGATAACCTCCCAGTGGTTCCAGAACGTTTTGCCACGGCCGTATCGCCATTGGATTTCGGACTTGAATGGCCTGCTTCTGGCTTAGCGCCTTAATGCAGTCAACCAGTATTCTGTCGTTCGCCCAATCGCCTCCACCGACCACATTGCCGGCTCTCGCGCTGGCAGCCCCAAGGTTCTCCCGATGAGAAAAAAACGATCTCAGGTACGACCGAATGACGATTTCCGCCGCTCCCTTCGAAGCGCTGTACGGATCGTCACCTCCCATCGGATCATTCTCTTTGTATCCCCAGACCTGTTCCCTGTTTTCGTAGCACTTGTCACTCGTGACCATGACGAGTGTCGTCACGGAAGGTGTCTGACGTACTGCCTCGAGAACGTTGGCCGATCCCATGACGTTCACGTCGATCGTATACCTCGTCACCTCGTACGAGTACCTCACAAGCGACTGCGCGGCCAAATGAAATACGACATCGGGCTTGAACTCCTGGAAGACCTCACGCAGGTGCTCGAAGTCGCGGACATCACCGATGACGCTCCGGATGCGACTGTCGAGACGGCACACAGAGAAGTTGTTGGGGACGGTGGGCGGCTCAAGCGAGTATCCAAGCACCTCCGCTCCAAGCTCGTTCAGCCAAATGCAAAGCCAGGATCCTTTGAAGCCTGTGTGTCCGGTGACCAGGACCCTCTTGTTCTTATAGAAACTTCTAAACGACTTCTCCATGAGGTCAATCCCAAACCTTCCAGGGGGCTTTCCCGGTATTCCATAGTTCGTTGAGTATGTTGTACTCTCTGATGGTATCCATGCCCATCCAGAACCCTTCGTACTTGAAGACCTTGAGCTCGCGATCCTTTGCCATCGCCGGCAGAGACTCTCGTTCCAGAATCAGGCCTTCAGCGGGCCAAAAGTAATCCCACACTTTCTTGTTGTCGAAAACCATGAAGCCGCCGCTGATCCAACCTTCTTCATACTGAGGCTTCTCATCGAATCGCGTTATCACATCCCCATCGATCGTGAGCTCCCCAAATCGCCCCGACGGTCTGACACCAGAGATGGTAGCAGCTTTCCCATGGGACTCGTGAAACTTCAACACGTCCTTCAGGTTGATGGAAGACAATCCGTCACCATAGGTAACGAAAAAATGACCGCTCCCCTCAAGATATTTCCTCACCTTCCAAAGCCGGGCGCCAGTCATTGCGTCCTCACCTGTTTCGGCGAGTGTGATATTCCAATCGGGTGCTTCCACATCGTTGCGCAAGGTGATAGAATCCCTCTTTCCGATCTCGACCGTTAGATCATAGTTCATAGCCTTGAAGTTCAGGAAGTACTCTTTGATATTCCATCCTTTGTAGCCCAGGCAAAGGATGAACTCGTGTATGCCGTAATAAGAGAAGTGCTTCATGATATGCCACAAAATCGGCTTCCCGCCGATCTGCACCATGGGCTTCGGGATCAATTCGGCAACGTCCCTGATTCTCGTTCCTTTGCCTCCACAAAAAATCACCGCTTTCATAGAGTGCCTATATGTTTTCTTATCGAATGGATTTTTGTTTGTGGCAAGACACGGGCGCAAGCCCCCTGAGAAACGACTTCGTCAACCCCAATCGTCGATCATGATCCTCGGCGCCTCGACGCCGCGCGTGAGCAAAGCCGACTTAAAGCTTCTTACCATCTCCAATGGCCCGGAAAGGTAATAGTCAACCGATTTCTCTTCTGTGAGTTCTGCCACAATCTGCTCTATATCGAGGCGTCCAATTCTGTAGGCAGAATCCGCTCCGCGATCACGCTCAACAAAGATCGCGGGGTAGAAATGTTCCACTTTTTCTGTGCACTCTTCGATGAGTCCGCCGTAGATGACAAGTTCCGGAGACCTAACACCATAGAACAAGTAGATGGGGGATCGGACCTTGGTATCGACAATGTACTCCAGAAACGAGACGAATGGTGTTATTCCGGTCCCACCCGCAATAAGGACTTTGGGCCGCCCGTTATCTTCCAATGTGAAACTGCCGTACGGAAGCTTCAGCCACACGTTTGCACCCGGCACTGCTTCCTGCAACATCCTCTGCGTGAAGCTCCCTTTTGCCGAGAATGTGATCCGAATCTTCGAGGACCTCGTCGGCGAATTGGCGATCGAGAAAACTCTGGACTCGGGCCACCGATTGCTGAAATCGTACTGGTCCAGGGCGAGGTGAAGAAACTGACCCGGACGAAATCCCGGGACAGGCTCACTCGGCTGCAGAATCAGGGTACAAGTATTCTCAGAATGCTTCGTTGCTGTCTCGACGCGGGCGCTGATTCTCCGAACGACGGACATGTCTACAATCTTTCAAAGAACTCGTCAAACTTCTCCAGGACATACTCGATGTGAGCGGGCTCGAGGCCTGGATACACTCCGATGAAAAACGTATTGCTCGTGACCAAATCGGAATTGGTGAGATCTCCGACCACCCGGTGTCGAATGTCTGCAAACGCGGGATGTCGCAACAAATTGCCGCTGAAGAGATTTCTCGTCTCGATCAGATTCTTTTCAAGGAAAGCAACCAGGTCATTCCGCCGGAATCTTGGATTCTCCTTCACGGTGATGGGGAAGCTGAACCAGGCAGGATCGCTTTTTCGGGTGGGCCTGGGAAGAACCAGGTACTCTGAGTACTTCCCGATGCCCGATAACAAGAGAGAGAAATTCCGCTTCCTCGCTTCAATGAAACCCTGAAGTTTTTCGATCTGCGCCGCTCCAATGGCCGCCTGCATATCTGTCATCTTGAGATTGTAGCCGACATGCGTATAGACATACTTGTGATCATAGCCAGGAGGGAGAGATCCAAACGACTGCGAAAATCGCCTGCCACAAGTATCACTTTCCCCGCTTGCACAATAGCAATCTCTTCCCCAATCTCTGAATGATCTCGCGATTCTTGCGAGATTCTCGTCGCTGGTGACGACACACCCCCCCTCTCCCGTTGTGATGTGATGTGCGGGATAGAAGGAAATCGTCGACAGATGGCCGAACGTCCCGGTGAGTTTGCCGTCATAGGTCGACCCCAAGGCATCGCAATTGTCCTCGACAAACCAGAGTTCCTTTTCCCTCACAATTTCCATCACGGAGTCGACATCGACCGGGTTGCCCAAAGTGTGCGCGAGCATGATCGCCTTCGTTTTCGGCGACAGGGCTTCTCTGATTCGCTCAGCCACAATATTGTATGTTCCCAGTTCGATATCGACGAAAACAGGAACCAGTTGGAGCTGCACGATCGGAGAGACCGTTGATGGGAACGCTGCTGCCACCGTGATGACTTCATCGCCGGGTCTCAGAGCCCGAGAGCCAAGCTTCGGCGACGTCAGTGCGCTGAGTGCTACCAGATTTGCAGAGGATCCGGAGTTCACAAGAATGGCATCAGAAACACCCAGATAATCTGCAAGCCTAGTTTGGAATTTTTCTGAATACCTTCCCTCCGTCAGCCAGAAATCGAGTGAGGAGTCGACCAGATTCGCCAGCTCGTCCTCATCGAATACCCTTCCAGCATAGAAGACCTTGTCCCTCCCCTTTTCAAACTTCTTGGCACTGAACTTCGAGTCGTAGTACTCCTTTGTCAGAGCGATTATTTCTCTTCTGATGTTTTCTGAGTCTTTCATGATCGCTCTCTTGTTATGTTCCCTTATCGTGGTGCAACTGCCCCGCTCAAGGATCAGTCGGAGACGCGGCAAGCCGAGATCGTCCAAAAGGTCCATTCGCCGTCAAGAACCCTTGATTCGACGGGTGAAGGCCCATGGGGCCGCCCCCCGAAAGTTGGGTAACCGATATGATACTCAGTCATTTTTTGGGAGTCAAGTGCCCTTGACTTCCGGCGATTCTCACTCACCGAGCGATGTTTGTCGTCAGCCAAGTGATTCGTAGCGGCGTTGGCCATGATCTCGTCAGGAAAGACGCGGGGCTCGAACGCGAGGTTTGAGATTGCGACGGTTGATCGCTCGCAGGAGGTCGTGTCCTTCACAGAGTACCTCAGACGCCCGCTTGGACTTCAAGGCATCTCTGTGTTCTCGACGACCGATAAGATCTCATCGTTGTGGGAACGAAGGAGAGTCTGCGTGCTGTTTTGGAGTGCAGCGAACCGACTGCGGCTGAGATCTTGGGAGAGATCTCTTCTCCGTAGAGTGTGATGGGAGAGACCAGTAACCGTGCCTTCCGCCTGGGCGATTCTTACACTCTTTGTTTCTTCACTGCGAGGGCAACGGTTGAAGTGCAGCCCGATCAACCGGTACCAGTATCATTTGCGCGTTGCTGCTGTCGCGGTCGAGGATGAATGGCGTCCTGTCCTGAAAATACTCAACGAGGGCGAGGTTGGATGCCGAGTCTGCATACCGCGCATAAACGACATCATCCTTGAAATCAGGAGATGGGCTTCTGAAGCCGAACACCCAGCCTTTGTTTGGTCTCGTTTTCATCAAGACCAAACCGTGGTGGACATTCGCCGATCGGACAATTTCATAAGGTTCACGAATCTGATCCGTCAGCCGATGGACGTGAGAGATCTGCTCAGGGACAAAGGTGATCAACGACAGGATTACTGAGAGCAGCAGAAAACTGGGAACCATCGCGTTGCCTTGCTTGAAGTGATCGGCAAGCAAACGATGGAGGGAAACAAGAGCCCGCCCGGTCAGCAGGAGCAGCGGGATGATGGTCTCGTAGTAATAGACTGGCCCAAGATCCGAAACACCTGGTGAGTAATAAAAGAAGTATACGGTTGCAATGCTGCCGAGAATTCCGATTGACAAGTAATCGCCGAATCCTTTGCGGTCAAAGAGAACAACGAAAACAAACATGAGGCTGAGGGGCAAACCGAGGAAAACGCCGTTGAGTCGGCCAATGCTAATCGCGAGGTTGCGAAGCGCACCCAAGAAGGTATGTCCATACGCGCCGAAACCGAGCTGCTCACTGCTATCGTAATAATGGAATGGGAAGGTCAAGGCGTTTCCCGTCACCATCGCGTTATACCACAATGTCAAACCGAGCATCAACGCGAATCCCGACGCAAGGAACAATCCCCTCGCGAGCGTCCCTTGTTTTTGGTGACGGAGATCCATCATTGCCACGATGCAAAATGGGATGACAAAACCAAGGGCTGTCAGTGACCGGACATTGAAGGCGTAGCCAAGGGCAATACCCGATAGGAAGGCAATGAACGATCCTCCGCGTGTGTTCTCACTCATGCTTCTTGATCGCAGAAAGAGATACATGAACAAAGCAAGGAAGAACGCTGTGGTCGTATGACTCAATCGCGATGATGAGACAAGATAGAAGAAAGGCGAGACGGCTCCCAGGCATAAAGTGAGAAGCGCGACTTTCTTATCTCCATAGACTTCTAATGAGATGAGGTAAACAAGAACGAGCGTCAGAAGGCTGAGAGCGATCGTGAGGAGATAACGATTCCCCAATGCCATGCCGATCGCTATGATCAAGGGATGTCCGAGAGTGTACTTGCCAACCCATTGCCTGCCATCGTTTATGATAAATGTGTTTTGAAAGCTGTTCGCCACTGGTGGAGAAGGATTCACGACTCTGCCGAGAAGGAGTGTGCGGGCTTGAAAATCGAAAGTGTTTTCATCATCAGTGACTTCCGTTTCACGCAGTAGGAACTGCGTAGAGAGGACAAGCACAGCCGTCGCTATCACGATAATTGATCCAACTGCCACCGGATAATTCAATGATGTCGGGAAGCGGAACCGTATTCCGGCCCTGGCCATCGCAACAGACGCGAGGACGGTTGCTGGAAAGAGAAAGAGAATCTTCCAGAACTGCGACCTCACAAATGGCGTCGGGATGTTAAGCATATAGGCCCTGCTGTTGCTGAAATAGCTGAAGTCGGTCAGACCAAAACCATCATGTGCCCAGACAAGTACGAAGTAGACACCGAGCAGAACCAATGACGCAATGATCAAGTCCCAGGCAGCTATTGATGAGCGATCGGTTGGTGAAGACATAGGAGCGTTTTCCCCTTTTGGAAATCAGCTACCGTATTGAGGCTTGTGACTCAGTTCGAACACCTGCAATTCTCCACCCTACTGACCTGCGTCAGTCGGCCCTCTCCATCGGCTCCGCCGGGTTCGTCGTCGTGCAGGTGAGCAACGTACGACGAGGATTGACACCGGTCATTTTGATGCTCTCGCCCGGCTGATGAACAGTGACTGCCTCCTGGCGAAGAAATTCCAGAAGAAGACCACGACAGCTGCGAGCAATTTAGACGCCAGGTAGTGCATCCCTCCCACTTCCGTAAGCGTCCATATCAACCCGTCGTTGAGCAGAAGTCCGATCACACCTATCAAAGAAAAGACAAGAAATTCGGCAAGCCGATTTGAGAGCGCTCGTTCATGGAAAACCCAGTACACGCTCAGAAAGTAGTTACAGAGCAATCCCGCGAGAAATGCTACAGTCGCGGAGAGAATGTAATGGAGGTGTGCGTATTCCGTGAGAACGAAAAGCATCGAGAAGTCGAGCAAGAATGCAACCCCGCCAACCAGTGCATACTTGAGGAGTTGGATCGAGATTTTGTTTCTTTCCTCATTCATGAGAGAAGCCCATTATGGTGGAGGAACACAGACACACTCGGCTCGGTTTATTTGTTTTCATGATACTCAGCTTCTGTATTCACCTTCCAGATATTCTCTTTCGTCGTAACATTTGCAACGATATTATCAACAGCCGTCATTGCTGTCAGCATCGAATGATCCTGATTGTTGTATCTATGCATGCCATTTCTGCCGATAAGGAAAAGATTCTCAAAGCGATCAACGTATTGTCTGATAAGATGGAATTGTTCATACCCGCCAAAATAGGCAGGATAAGCTTTGGGCATTCTTATCACGACGCCATCCAGGAAGTTCTTCGACTCTGCAAGCCCGAGACTGGCCAATTCCTGAATCCCCAGGTTTATCAACTCAGAGTCAGCCATTGTCCAGAGGTCGTCCCCTTCCTGGCAGAAGTACTCAAGTCCAAGCCAGGTGTACTCCGGGTTGCTGATGAGATAGGGGCTCCAGTTGTTGAAAACTTGAATTCTGCCGACTTTGACATCAGCCTCTTGCACGTAGATCCAATTGTCCGGCAGTTTGCCGTCCGGTGTGTTCAATCGGGAATAGAGAACTCCCACGGTGAGAAAATCCCGATATCGAAGATCCCCGGCCGCGAGCCCGACATCAGCAGGCACGTCACTCCGGATGCCCTGGACAAGGTCACGTATCGCCATGGTTGAGATCACATAATCAGCATCCACGGTCTGAATCTCTCCGGTGGCTTCATCTCTCACCTCGACACGCGAGATCTTCGTGCCTTCACAATGAAGTCCAACCACTGTGTGGCGTAGGTGAACCATGCCTCCTCTGATCCGAACCTGAGAAGCGACGTCTTCCCACAACTGTCCCGGCCCGAATTTGGGGTAGAGAAAGTTGTCGACCAGGCTTGTCTCTACCTCCTTCTGTCGAAAGCCCATTCTCTTGGAGAGAATTGATTTGATCGCTTGCCCCACCACTTTTGAAATGGAGAGACCCTTGATACGCTGGGCTCCCCAATCCGGTTTGATTGCCGTACATGGCACACCCCAAACCTTTTCAGTATAGTTTTTGAAGAAGGTCGTGTAGAGCTCGTGGCCGAACCGATTAATAAAGAAATCCTCGAGCGACGTTTCGGGCTTGATCGGGAGAATCTTTGCCCAAAGATAACTCAGACCAATTCGGGCGGTATTGACGAAGCCCATTTTCTTAAACGTCGCGAACTCAAAGGAGAGAGGGTACTTGAAAAACCGCCGGCGGTAGAGTATTCTCGACACTCGGCTTCGAAAGAGCATGATGCGATCAGTCTTCGTCGGATCCGGACCAGCTTCCAGGTTGGATGCTTCCGGACCATTTGCCGCGTCTCCTAAAATCTTGCGTGCCGGCTCTACCTCGGAAACTTGAATTCGCTGAAGCGGAAACAGCGAGAGCCACCACCTTGTCACTCTTGCTGATTTCGAAAAAAAGCGATGCCCGCCTATATCGATCCTATTGCCGCCGTGGTTCACCGTGCGTGCAATTCCACCGACCATGTCCGTTGACTCGAAAACGACCGGTCGAATATCCGATCTCTTAAGAAACTCAAAAGCCGCAGTCAGTCCTGCCGGGCCTGCACCGATGATCACCGCAGTTTTTTGGCTCATCTTTTCCCTGAGTTATTCGATGCGTGTTAGCACTCTCCAAACATCATGGATATTCTTCCGGCCGGAAGAACATGCGCTCGGTCGGAAGTGTTGTCTTTATGATGCCCGCCGGGTCACGAAAGATCGCCTGCCTCCACGTCTGGCTATGACGGCCGACATAATGGGCTGGAGGAACTGGTTCAAGCTCCATTACTGAAAGCGTGTGGTTTGGCTTCCAACGAGGGAAAGTGATGGCGCGGTAGAATTCATGGAAGGGTGTCACTGCACCCAGAAGAAGAATTACACATACCGCGATCGCGTTACTGCGTGATTCCTTCGTAGCACGTTGAATGTAATCCAGCGTGGCAATACAAACGAACGCCAATGCCGGCACCGATCCTCTCATTGCGAGGTCATTCGCATATCCGAATCGAATAAACGGAAGTCCGAGCAAGACCAGGACCGACAAGAGAAGCACGGACCCGCGGTTCGATTTCCAGAGTAATGCCGTCAAGGCTCCAAATTCCAGGATCACGAAGAGAGGATATCGCCTCAGGAAGTAGGAGAAATACGTGTCACCCATTTGATAGCTGCTTGGAATACTGGCAATGTCCATGCTGAGGTAAGCCGCGACAACCAAAGTGAGCACAACGGATATCCCCAGAATAGGCAAATTGAACTTGCCAACCTTCTTGTCCCGGATTACCCGGACGAGGAGCAAGGCATAGAAGGGCAACATGCCGATCATCGGAAAAGGAGACCAGATCGGCAGAAGCGACAGCAACAGTGGTGAGATTGTTATGAATGCATCTGTCTTCCAGTGCCTCCAGAACAAAGCCGCTGCGATCCAGGCCGGAATCGCGTGATTGGGAGTCCAGAAGAGTAATGTGGCATTCGAGGAATACTGGAACATCTGGGCCCACCATTCCACGTGTCGATAGAGAGGCGGGAAAAAGCCCCACAAGGTCACCCAACCCACGATATCCATCCCACTGAAAAGAACAACAGCAACGATCGCAAGTGCCATTCTGCCCGGACGCCGGGACTGAAGCGGGAGCAAAGACAGAAAGATCCAGAGGCCAATCGCTGTCCATACCCATAGGAGGGCGTCTGCGACGGTCAGCCCAAAAATCTTCCCTCCGAGGGCGGCGGGAAGATAGTAACCAACCGGGGACCGGAGAAACCAGAGAATTGATCCTCCGACGTCGTACCCCGGTGGCCAAGATGCCACCGTCAGGTCGCGCAAGACTGCGTCTCTCATGATCCAGTCGAACCGGTTCGAATAGAACACGTGCCCGGCACCCCCGAAGAAGGCCCAGCAGATCGCAACGCACACCAGGACTAGTTGCTTCACGCCGATTCCAAGCGAAGGGGAGCTTGTTTGACAAAGACGGCAGGCAAGATAGAAGGCTACACACAAGAGGATTAAGAGCACTACTGCAATTGGAGCTTTCAACCATCCAATGAGAAACAGTGCAAGAGGTATTCCAAGGTAGACCAAAGAGACAGCAGTCAGTCTATCCAGAGGAAGAAAACCCGGATGTTCCAGAGTGTCGAGTTCTTCCGAATTCGAATCCATGTTCATTCAGCCATTGGTTGGTGTTGGCAATTCAAGCAACAGGTGCTTCCGCGCGTTTAGGTTGAATGGCCGATTTTCGGTTGCGCGTTTTTCGCGTCCCGCCTTCTTATGGCGGGGCTGATTGAAAAAAGCTCCAGACCCAAACCGTCTAGATTTTACGCTTCGGCGGTGCAAGATACGTTGATGTGGATGAAAAAACAACTGACAGCAGATCTTCGGAATAACCGTCTCCGCCATCAGGGTCTCTTCTTTCCGGACAGTCGACCTATGACGTCGCAATGCCGTGGGCGCCAGGAGCAAACCCCTGACGCCGGCAATGACGCCTGCGCCATGGTGATCTACCTCAGTGTCGAAACCGAGAGAGCGGCATTGATGAAGGAATCCCTCTCTCTCAAGGATTACGTTTATTCTGTCACAGATACTCCGTTTTTTACATAGCGAGTTGCACCCGAGGAGGCTAAGGTTGGATAGCATTCCAACACGATCAAGTTTGCACGCGTCAAGAGTGACGCGACGATCGAGGGGGCAGCCTGGCGCGGAAGCCGGATTCGAATGAAACAGTTTACTTCGTGAGGGATAACGGAGCAGGATTCGATATGAGATACGCTGACAAGCTTTTCGGCGTGTTTCAGCGGCTCCACCGAACGGACGAATTCGAAGGAACAGGGATAGGATTGGCCAATGTCAAGCGGATCATTCACCGCCACGGGGGGAAGACGTGGGCGGAATCGGCCATCAATCAGGGTGCAACTTTCTATGTCGCGCTTCCCGCAGACCGGAAAAGCGACAGTCCGGTTGGCCGGTAGTGATCGTCGGATGCTGACGCAAGGAGCCCCATCTCGTCCCACATATGTATTTCTACCGGCTGCAGGCAGCGAACTTCGTCCAGACGAAGAAGTTGATTTTGGTGAAGTGACCTCGCACTACTGGAGACGTTCGAGAGCGTCCAGTTTCTCCCGCGCTACTCCATTCTGAGGTTCCAGCTCAAGAATCTGTCTGAGAACCTGCCGCTCTGGCCAATACCTTCTTTTCACATCGTAGGATTGAGCGAGCACCTCAAGTGCCCGAACATTTCGATCCTCAACTCCGACGACCCTCAGTGCGCACTCGATCGCCAGATCGTTCAAACCTAACACCGCGTACGCTTGTGCCAGCTCCAGTTCGTAGCGGGCTCGCGTCGCCGCGGCGGCCGTCAACTGGGCTGAGTCTGCCAGTGACACGATCCTTCTGACGACGTTTAGCATGGGATGAGGAGGAGAGAGCTTCTCCATGAGCGAGAGGTACGATCTTGCCCCGGCCAGATCTTCCCGCTCCAGGGCATAGTACAATCCGAAAATCATCGAAGGAGAAAATGTGGAGTCTGCGCGAAGGGACTGCTGCAATACCGCCTGGGCCCGGTCGCGGAAACCCATTTCCCAGTAGTTGGCAGAGATCCTGTGGAGAATCCTTGCCTTCTCGGCTGGCAAAGGTTCCCGCTCAGCCCTCTGGAATTCTCTGATCAGCGTCGAGTGAAGGCGCGCATCCATCAGAAACTGGCCTGCCTGCTCCTCGTGGGCAAATCGTGAGAAGTACGAGAGCGCGCGGTCAAATTGTCCGCCGAACGACATTGCGATCCCGCGAAACGCTGCAAGGTAGGCAGCGCTGCCCGATGCTTCCGTCAGAACGCTGAATGTATCGAACCCATCCTTCGGGCGATGACGCTCGAGTGCCTCGATACCGTCGGCGAAAAGCTCGCGGGAAGTTCTTTCCCTGTCATTGATGACGATGGGGGGCATCGGCGTCGTGCGCGGCGGATTCGCTGCAATCCCCGGCCGTTTCTCTCGTTCGACGACCTGCACAACCTCGTAGTTTCCAACACGGAACACCGATTGGAACGCGAACCGTTTCGACTTCATCATCTGGAATTCGAATTCTCGGATGCCAGGGTATATCACAAAGCTCACGATGTAGCCAACGTTGTAGTCGCGGAGGATAGCTTCGAACACTGAGAACGAAATTGACGGGTCGTAGTCCAGAACTTTCCGTCCATGGAGCCAGAAGGCCAGCTCTTTCCAGCGAGCCAGGACGATTGTCGAGGAATCGGAATGCTCTGCGATCCACCGTCCAGCGAGCGACACCGGCCGCATATACAGCTCCGGCGTCCTGAGCGGAGGAATATACGGTTTGGAAGGAGTATCAGTTCGCTGAAGATACGTCCTGCCGTGGAGAACGAAATCCGACATCCAGGTGAAGTCAGGGAGAGCGCACAAGATACAGACTGCCGCCGTCGCGTGCGCCATCGAGATGCCGAAGGTCCAGTGTTTTTTCAAACGGCGATAGAGATCACTGCCCGCGACAACGATGAAGAACAGCGCCGGAACCAGCACCGGATAGAGAAATCTGACATCATTGATCGGATAGATCATGATCAAGGAGAAATAGAAAAGGAAGAAGAGGGCGATGAGCAGCGAGTTCGAGTCCCGCCGCCTGAGCAGGATCCCCCACACCAGTAAGCCATACTGCAAGACAATGAGAGGGTACTGTCCATAGGCCAGGAGTCGCGCCATGACGGCCATTGGGGCATCCGATGCCAGCACGACGGGGAACGGACGGAGCAGAAACTGCGGGAACAGGAAAAGGCCCTTCGCCAAGTTCATGTAGACAATCAGGTTGATGCGGATCCGAGCAAGAAATTCTGCGAAGAGACCCGAATCCTCCGGCGTCACGGAGTGTCCCAGCAGCAGCTTCGCGTTCCTCAACGGCGGACTTTCAATTCCTGCGATATACACTTCGTTGCGGTAGTACCAACCGAGGTAGAACAACACGGGCACGGAGCACACGAGCAGTAGAGCGAAGTATCTTTTCCTCAGGAAGAGATAGACTGCCGCACTTGCCAACAACATCAATCCGACCTCTCGAAGAAAGACCGCCGCCGTGAGAGTCGCAACAAAACCCCAGGCGAGCCACCGATTCTCGGGAGCTTCCTCCATCCTCTCTGCTATGAGAAAGAGTGTAACCACCGCGACCGTGAATGGTATATCAGAAAGGATCTGGCTCGACAACACCATCGTCAGCGGGTTGAAGGCGAGGAAAAACGATCCGGCGAGGGCGGGGACGCGTCCGGCGTGCCTTGCGGCCCAGAGATAGAACAAGAGGACGAGCACAGCTGCCAGAATGATGGTGAGGACCTTCGAAGGGATGACGATATCGCTGAAGATCCACACGAGCGGAGCGAGAACAATCGGATACAACGGCGCGTGAACTACATAGCGTGTACTCTCGGGCAATGTCGTGTCGTGGAAGCCGTCGAAGGAAGCAAGCGACCGAGCCCAGATTACGTAGCGCGCACTGTCGGGGGTATAGAGTGTGCAATCATTCACAACCCAGATTGAAACGGCAAGAAATGCTGCACACAACAGCCACAATCGGTAGTCACGAAAAAGCTCCCTGTAGGACCGGCCGGTGGGATCCGCTGCCGCAGGAGTAATGGCTTGATGCGCGCGTTCAGTCATTGTGAGAAAACCTACATGCGTTTCTTGAGTCGCTCGAGCTTCTCGCGTGCGACGCTGTCGTCGGGTTTGATAGTCAGCAATCGCTCGAGCACGCGAACGGCAGGCGCTATTCTCCCCTTGAGATCATATGCCTCCGCCAGCAGTTGGAGAGCCCCTACATTGGAGGAATCCTTCTCGAGGATTGCAAACGCCTCATCGATCGTCGCGTCCACAAGTCCAAGCTCGGCGTAGCTTTTCGCCAACCGTACCTGGTGCACGAGGCGCTGAGGGATCGACCGTGCCGTTCGCGCAGAGTCCATCGCGTCAAAGAGTTTGGCGACAGTGCTGATAATCGCGTGATTACGGTTGGTCGATTTCAAACGGGTGAAGAATCTTTTCGCAACAACGGTATCACCACGCTGGATTGAATAGTACATGCCGAAAATCAGCGACGGGGCAAAGGTCGAGTCTTCGTGCAACGACCTCCCCAGAAGTTGTAGTGTGAACTGCCGGAATCCCAGATCCCAGAACACTGACGAAACACGCTGGTAGATTCCGGCCCTTTCCGTCTTCGAACTTTCTTTTTCGGCCCTCTCAAGGTTTCGTACCAATGATGCGTGGGCCTGTGCGTGGATGATAAACGGTCCGGCCTGAAGTTGTTGCCTCAACTTATCGTAGACCCGGAGGGCTGCCTCATACTGACCTCCGATTTCCAGTGTGATGCCGCAAAACAGTCCTATGTAGCCGGAGCCCGAAGATTCCAGAAGCGGCGAGAAAATGTGGAGAGCTTCCGAGGGCCGCCCTGCCTCAAGCTCCTGTACTCCCTTCGCAAAGAACTTGCGAGCGTCCATCTCCCGCGCCGTAAGGAGATTGTGCGGGTCACCGGAAACGACGGTGCTATCCCAAACCTTGGGGCCCTTGGTTCCCGAAAGCTTACGCACCTGCACAACCTCAAGTCTGTCGGCACGGTATACGGGTGTAAATGCATACCTCTTCGTCTGAAGCATTTGGAATTCATACTCACGTATACCCGGCTCCGAAATGAACGTAACGATATATCCGATGTTGTAATCACGAATATACGAGTCAAAGAGCGTGAGAGAAAGGAGGTGATCAGTGAGAACAAGCTTTCTCCCCTCGAGCCATAAGGCGACTTCCCCCCACCGCGACAGAACGGTCGTCGACGGTTCTGAATGTTGAGCAATCCATTGCGCCACCTGTCTCGTGGGATCTTTTCGTTCCCGGAGGTTTCCCTTGTTGCCCTCGACATAGCCGTAAGCCCACAGAACGTTCGGAAGAGCAACCAGGAGCAGGACGATTCCTGCCAACACCATCATAAGCCGCTTCTGTTCAAATTGATTCGACAACCGATGGGCGATGTCACGGCCGCCGATGACGCAGAAGTGAAGCATCAACACCATCATCGGAACCAGGAATCGAAGATCATTGATCGGATAGAGAAGAACCACAGTCATATAGAAGAAGGCAAAAAGAAGTATCAGAAGCGTCGTCTTGTTCTCGCGCCATCCAACGCGCACTCCCCATCCAAACAATCCGTATTGGAGGATAACGAGGGGATACTGCGCGATCCGGAGAGTCTTGTTCAGGATCTCCATGATGGAGTTCGGGAGTTCGGCGGCAGCATAGGACTGGGATAGAAACTGCGGAAACAGAATGAGTCCTTTTGCCCACTTCAGGTAGACTTCCGCGTTGGCCAGCATTCTGGCGAAGAACTCGCTGACGAGGCTATCACCATCGGCACTGAAATAGTGACCGAGCATCAGACGCATATTCCGTATCGATGGATTCTCGAGTTCTCCGTAGTATGCTTCATTCCGAAAGTACCAAAGCAGGTAAAAGAACATCGGAATGGTGAAGACGAGAAGCAGACGACGGTATTGCTTCGTCAGGAGCAGGTAGGCGACGGCGCCCATGAGGAGTGTCAGGCCGATCTCCCGCAGAAAAATTCCCACGGTAAGAACAGCCACTAGCCACCAAGCCCACCGTTCTTCGTCGGGCCTCTCTGTCATTTTTTGAGCCAGCATGAAGAACGCGACGACAAACGCGATGAAAGGAATATCAGAGAGAACGTGCCCTGAGAACAAGATGATGAGAGAGTTGAGCGCCAGGAACAGCGTGCCCACGAGGGCGAACCCTCCCCCTGCCCTTCTTGCCGTCCACAGAAAGAACAATATCAGGAGGGCCATGCCGAAACCGATCGTCAGGACTTTCGCTGGGATGATGATCTCGTCAAAGAACCAGGCAAAGGGTGCCAGCATGATCGGATAGAATGGCGCGTGGACGACATAGCGCACCGGCTCGGGACCAGACGTGTTGGTGAAGCCATTGAACGCGGCGAGCGACTCCGCCCAAAGAATGTACCGCGACGAATCCGGCGAGAACATCATTTTCTCATTCAACCCTAGAACTCCGACGGCCAGGAATCCCGCACAAATCAACCACAGCCTGAAATCTGATAACCGCTTGAGCAAAGAAATCTCCGATGATGTTGGAGAAAGGCCGTTCCCCTCGATGCGTGGTGTATCATCCGGTTGGTGCATGTGCTTGATGCTCCCTTCTTCGTTCGCGGTCATTTTCGTTTGCTCAGCAATTCATCGCAGACCCGTTGCGCCTCAATCGACGCGGGTTCTGCCCGGAGCGCCCGTTCAGCTTCATCGAAGGCTTCTTCCGGTAGTTCCACCCTGGCATATTCACTTGCGAGCGAGAGATGAAGCCGGCATTTGTCGGCCGGGCTTGTGGCACGCCGGAGGTCGCGAACCATCCGAGTCATCGCGGTGAAGCTCCGGACAACTGCATTCGCACTGTCAATGCCCTGCAACCGCTTAAGGTACATTGCCGACCCGGTCGTATCGCCGAGTTGGATACCCCAATGCCAGGCCCATAGGAGTCCGACAAAATGATTTGGGTCATGGCTGAGAAGCTCCTTGACAAGGCCGTATGCTTGCCTTCCATACCCCAGACTCCACACCATCCTCGCCACGTCGAACATTCTTTCGGACGATCCACGGGGATCGCTGGCAGCTCGTGCGCGCTTGAGCTCGTTCATAGAATACAGAAAGACTCGCGCCGGAGGGACAAATGAAGTTCCACCAGCCGTTGCATACAAGCGCGGGAGTTCCTCCACAGCCTCGAGCGAGTCCCCCGCCAGGGCGTGCGTGATGAGAATGTAGTAGGCGATCTCAGGCTGCTGTTTGAACTGTTCGCGAGCTTGCGAGAAGAATGAAAGAGCATCGCGATATCGCTCAGATTGCAGAGCCAAGCGGCCGAGGAGCATCAGATCGGCGACCCTGAGCGTCGACATCTGCAACACCTGAGATTGTGGAGAAGAACTCGGCTCCCGGAGTCGGGAATGGACCTTGTAGAGTTTCAGACCGGCGACACTGTCGGTCAGTTCAAGCCGAAAACGTCTCGAACTGGAGAGGGTAACCTCGAACGATTGAACACCCCCGTATGATTCGGCGCAGACGAGGAACGACACACTATTGGTGCGCAACATCCCTTCGAGCATCGGCAGCGGGATGCCGCGGATGATTTCCAGGAACTTGAATTCTGCCGCAAAGGGGACAATTTCCTTTTCTGAAGTGGCTATGATCCCCGATCCCCGCACACGAGGGGAGATGAGTTTCGCCATTTCTGACCATGGAGTGGCAAAGTAGCTGGCGGCATCATCCACCTTATCTGAGCGCCAGAAATCTCTTGGCGCCGCACGATACGAGAGGTTCGTGTGCAGCACTTCGTAACAACAGAGAAGATTGGGTATGGCAACAAGCAGCAGAACGAAGCCTACCGCCCAACCCCGGGCCTTCACCCCCTTGTTCACAAGAGCGCTTCGTGCAAGCTCAAGCACTCGAAGGATATAGAAAAGCACCAGGGGTAAGAGAGGAAGCTGGAATCGGATATCGTGGACTGGATAGAGAAGAATGATGCCAGTGTAGAACAGAAGAAACATAAGCCGCAACGAAGAGGTCCGGCTCGTGCGAAGATCCGCACGAACTCCGACAATCACGACCGCGGCCATGAGAAGTGCGAGGATGATATTCATGCTCGAGACGATGCCCGAGGCCGCAGCGAAAGCCGACCCGGGAAAAACCAGAAGGTTCATGGGGAAACGATAGAGCAGAGATCCACCGGATTCGCCAAAGTACGCCTGGAGGTTGATAGCGACACGGCCAAGGAACTCACTCGCCAGAGAAGCATCGGGAGGAGTGACGAAATGTCCGAAGAAGAATTTCAGGTTAGGGGCCTGATCGTCGGTCGGAACGCCGACCAAGACCGTGTTGCGAATCGTCCACAGTCCGAAGAGAAATCCCGCTGCGAAGAGGACGATGACGGCGTCTTTGTATCGCTTCTTGAACACAAAGAACAAGGTGAAGGCCATCACGAGTGCCGCTCCAATTTCGCGCAAGAGCATGACGATGGAGAGAATCGCGATCAGCGCGATTTTGCACTTCCGTGATCCTTCTGATGATTCTATTTTCTCTGCAAGGATAAACGTAGAAAGCACAAGGACAACAAAGGAAGCCTCCGACAGGACTTCGGTGGAGATCACCAGCATCAGCGGGTTCACCGCGAGAAAAAGCACCGCCGCGAGGGCTGATGAGGGATCGGCAAACCGAAGCAGCCATCGATAGAGGAGAATCAATCCGAGCATTCCCCAGAGGAGGGTCCAGATCTTAGCCGCCAGAAGAGAGAGAGGAAAAGCCAGCAGGACCGGAGCAAGGAAGACAGCATATAATGGAGCGTTCACGACATAGTGCTCAGGGACCGGCTGCGTGTCATCAACGAATCCTTTGCCGTGAGCAAACGAGTTGCCCCAGATCAAGTAACGTGTGGAATCCGTGTAAATCGAGAGGTCATTGGTCCTCGCGAGACCCAGGGCAAAGAAGAGGAGAACAGCAACCAACAGCATCCAGTGGGTAATAAGGAATTGACCGAAGTGTTGGAGCGTGTTATTCGACATCCGGGGTGGCGACAAGAGTGACCCTCCTTTTTCTTCAGTACTGCGCGTTCTCGAGCTCAAAAACCTGTAGGACTCACCAGCCCTTCCGCCTGAGCTCACGAGGGAGATCACGCGCTGCGGGCTCTACAGCAAAATCATCTAAACTCAATTCATTTTCTCCGTGTGCGTCAACACCAACTCTCCGCTTGTCCATCGCGAAATGTCGTGAGGTTTTTCTCGGGACGAGTTGCCGTAAATCACGCTCCCGCAAGCGACTCTCACCACAGTACGAAAATACCCCTTGCCCCCCGCTTTTGCAAGTGGTTTCTCGGGTGACGCCCGGCGTTGAACCAAGGCGGTGAAGGAAAACGCACCCCGAGATCATTCTTGACTCAGCGTGTTCTTTTGCGTACATTTCATGAGTCTAACGAGTTGTCCGCAACTATCTCGCTCGATTCTTAGCTTACCTGGCGGCGTAATCACCTCGGGACGCGAATTCTCCCTTTTTCTCATGTGAAGGAGTGTGCGATGGCCAAGACAAAGTACATCATGTATGAGTGTGCTTATTGCCGCAAGACGACGAAGATGGAGCTGGTTGGCGAGATGCAGGCTGAAGGGAGTCAGGAACCTGCAGTGAAAGCGTGGTACCGGTGCACCCGATGCAAACATACCTCGCTTCTGGAGAAGCATACATCTTCTCAGTCAAAGAAGGGTGAAGCCGTAAAAATTGACCGCGCGGCATGTGTCACCTACTCGCGAGAGCAAGATTACAAGGTTGGACAGGCGATTTACCACACCGAATGGGATGACGTCGGGAAAATAACAGCGAAACAGAAGACATCAGACGGTACACAGTCCATCACCGTCGCATTCGAGAAACTCGGCGAGCGGCGGCTAATCGAAAATATGCAGCAACCATTAGAATCAGGCATTGTTGAGAGTGTTCCAGTGCAGGCATAACTGCGGAACACCGCACTTGTAAGGAGGTGATTACTCTGGTCGGCATCATCATTGGTGAGAATGAACCCATCGACCGCGCCATTCGACGGTTTAAGAAGAAATACGAGCGATCTGGCGTCCTGAAAGAGTTCAAGAAACGCACGTTTTTCACCAAGCCGTCTGTGAAGAAGCGAATGAAGAAGGTAAAAGCCATTCGAAGAGCACAGCGAGCTATGATGGAAGAAGCGATGTAATCACTCCAGCTTCCCATTTCAGAAACGAAAAGTCCCGACGATGTTCGATCGCCGGGACTTTTTTTAGGGGTGGCTGAAGATACCCTTCACCACAGCTTGTAGAGTAGGACACCAGCGCAGTAGCGTCGAGGACTTGTGAGCAGACGTCGTTTCTCTCTTTTCAGACGAGTGTCCCGTTCAAGCCGTCCATCACCCTGTCTCTGGTGTCCCCTCATCAAACCGTGCGTGAGGTTTTCCCTCACACGGCTTTCCGTGAACAGTCCTCCGACGAGCTTTCTCTTCGCTCATCAGCATAGCCAACTCTAAACATCCTGAGCAGTTTACGTCGGCGTTTATAGTCCCTCTCAGGACAATCACCCTGCCCTTCCGTTCTTTGTTGACCCCGTTCAAGTCACGACCCTTCGCTCCTGCAGAGTTCTGTTGTCTCTGCTCTCTACACTACTATGATCGTGTCCGACCCCCTCTCTCGTCAATGCCACTTCGTTTCCTTATAGGCATTGTCTCCTCCTGATTGCTCAGGCAAGAGTAGGGTCTCCCAAGTTGCACTGATGTCTTTCGGAACGTGTCGCCTCTGATACCCCGGAGAGAACGTTGATTCTCTTTTCCCTACCTAACGAATCACCATTACTGACTTCGCCCATAAAATACGGGCTCGTCTCTCTCTGGTTATGCTCTTTACGAGGCTACGTCTGAGTTCACTTTCGTTGCGACCCGCTCCTTCGCATAGCGCCCTTTTTTCAGGCTACATTGTCGGGTGGCTTGTCGCTTTGCCTCTCAGCTAACGACCACCTCTTGCTATACGGCTGATAGGGTTTTACCGTAGTCCAAACTTTTCATTGGACAAGATCATCAGCACCTTTCCTTGGCACTTACTTCATCAGCAGCATTTTCTTCGCTATCGATTTTCCGCCGCTTTCCAGCTTATAGAAATACACTCCCGTCGAAAGAAACCTCCCACTGTTGTCAGTCGCATTCCAGCGGATGAAATACTGACCGGCGATCTGCTCCTCGTCGACCAGCGAAGCCACTTCCCTTCCGACGAGATCAAATACGCGCAGTCTCACACGTCCTGCGTGAGGTATTGCGTACCGAATTGCTGTCGCGGGGTTGAACGGGTTTGGATAGTTTTGTGAAAGGTCAAACTGGAGCGGAACAAGATTGTCCGGCTCTGCCCATACGAGCATCGAGGGTGAAGCAACGGTGGCGCGAATCCGTGGATTGCCGCCAGACGTAAAGTGGCTCCAGCTCCCACCGCTGGTCACCGAATACCTGTCAGAAGGCGACGCAGATTGGTCCGTTCGCAGTCTGAGAGTATCCTGGGAGTTCGACGTGTAGATCACGACGTGATAATCCAAACCTGAGTTGACATTCACGCCCGTAGAGAGCATGTCAACGAAGTTGTTTGTCGAGAATGTCATGTTCTGGAACGGTTTCAGAACTGTGCTCCCCAGCTTGCTCCCAGGAGATCCCGACGCATTCGACCAGATCTCGCAGGCCATTGAACCAGTGCCTGCGATCGAGCGGTTTGCAGCACTGCTGAAATTCACGTAGATCCCGGTGAGTTGGCCGCTGAAGGTGGGTGAAAACCGGTATGCGAGTTTTGCAGAACCCGTGAGAGGCTGTGTAAGGAGATTGCTGCTCCCCTCCGCGTCGCTGGAGAGGATCTGGCGTTGAACAGTCACTTGAGGACCGACTGCTTTTGCTGCAGCCTGCAATATATCCATTTTGCCGTACCCCCACGTGTTGTTCGGCGCACCGGTGAACGCATCGGTGATAGCAGTGCTTGTCAAGAGCGTTTTGATCTGAGCAGCGGTGAGATTCTTCGAAATCTGAAGCAGCAATGCTGAAGCACCAGTCACGTGCGGAGCTGCCATGCTAGTTCCTTGCAGTAGTGTGTGCTTCCCGTCAGGCATGATTCTTGTTGTAGAGGTCGCTGATTCCGCCCAGCCGGATAGAGCCGACGAAATCCCATGGCCGGGTGCAGCAATCTCCGGCTTCATTCGGCCGTCGCCTGTCGGTCCCTGACTGCTGAAGCTGGAGATTGCCAGCATTGGCGTGGTAGCACTATAAACGTATCCGCCTCCGTTCACGGAAGGCCATCCGTTTTTCGTTACATACGACGCAACGGTGATCGCTCCATTCGATGTGCCGGGACTCGAAACGGTCTTCTGCGTATTCCCATTCACGATCGTCGCCGTTGAATCTCCCACAGCGTAAGCAGAAAGCCAGGCATCAAACTCAGCCGGAAGGGTAGCCCCAGAAAGTGTTAGCGTCCATTTACCTGAACTCGGAACCTTGCTTGCGTCTTCGTCCTGGACCTCGAGGAGCACGTATCTGTTGTAGTTGGACGTACCTCTATAATTTGTGACAACGACAGAACCGTCAGATTTGTTTGTAGCGCTCCCCGTGTTGTCCTTTCCTGCTGAGACGGTGATACCATTTGGAGTCGTGACTGTGGCAGTGACGCCAAGATCACTTCTGAACCAAACTTCAAGTGTGAATTTATCATTCGATGCTCCCGCGGTGGGCGTGTAGATCGGTACATTGACCGAAATCGTCGCGGACCCTCCCGAGGCGATAATTCCATCAGCGTGGAATAGCTTGTCTCCGTCGTTGCCTGCTGAGATCACCACCACCCTGCCCGCAGTCTGCACAAAATTGTCCACCGCCACTTCATAGTCACGAGTTCCGTCGTGCGGTCCGGATTGCCCTCCGATGCTCCAGTTCACCACCACTGACTTCCCGGCCGCGCTCGCCTTACTCGCAGCGTACGTAAGCCCGTCAATCATCTTTATTGAAGTGAACGAAGCGTCTCCGCCCTTCACAACGATGATATCTGCCTCAGGTGCGACGCCGGTGTATCGCTTGAGCGAGGATCTCCCATTTCCGGCAATAATCCCTGCCACGTGAGTTCCATGACCGTTGGTATCTCGCTCCCGAACAACGCCGGCGGGAGTACCATCGATCTCGTTCTCAATCTGTTGCTTGGTGTACTCCACTCCGTAATTCATCCCGCTGGGGTAAGACTCTCCCGATCCAAGAGTGAGGGTCTGATCCCAAATCGACAAGATTCGGCTTTTTGTCGTGTCAGTCGGATCACGGAAATCGAGATGCCGCCAGTCTATGCCCGTGTCATAGATGACAACAATCACTCCGTTTCCCTTGTACTGCGTATTGTTGAGAAACCCGCTGTGGAGCAGATTTGCACCAATCTCCGGTATGCTGACGTCCAGCGCCGGATAGTTGATCGATCCAGGATCGACGTATTGGACGTCGCTCAATTCCACAAGCCGCCTCAAATCTTCTTTCGTCACCCGGGCCGTGGCGATGGTGCCAAACGTAGAATTCAGCTTAATTCCCAGAGCGCGCACGGCATCGGCGTTCGTTGTTCTGATTGAAGCTTCATAGAAGGAATCGCCGCTCTTCGAAAGCCCGGCTTCACGTGTGGCCGACTTGTCGATCACCTGGCCCGCGATCAACGCCTGAAATGCCGGATGGAGTTTTTCCCGCACAAGCGATTGCTGAGTCTGACTCGTCGCCGTACCGAGCCACAACGAGATGAGAATTGCCACGCGGAATACCTGCCGTGAAATGAGCATGCAAGGACCTTTCGCTGAATGTGCTATTGAGGGAAGTTCTTCGATCCGTTCTGCACAGATCGAACCGTGGAGAGAGCGACAACCTTTTTGAGTTCTTCGAGCGTCACACGGACGGTGACGACATCGCCAAAGACACTCGAGATCTGAATCCCGGCTTTTTTCAGCTCGTCGACATTACTGGAGCGAACGACCAACGCATACTCTTTAGATCCGTCAGGCCGAATCGCAGTGTCATATTCCGATTCTACAACGCGCTCTCCGGACAGAAGACGCTGGAGCGCAGGATCGAGCTTCGAGCGCCCGACGTCGGAGAGACGAGCACCGGAACAGGAAAAGAGAAGAAGACCGAGGAGGGGAAAAATCAATCGCGTCATGTTGCATGCCTTTCAAAACAGAGTGCTTCCTTTTGCGTCCTTGCCTGATTGTTTTGGAAACAGTTTCTGCCGATCGCTACGAGAAGCGGTCTTCTTTCCAGGGATCAGCCGTGTTGCTGTACCCGTTTGCTTCCCAGAATCCCGACTTATCCTTGGCCAGAAATTCCAATCCCCGGATCCACTTTGCACCCTTCCAGGCGTAACGCCGTGGAGTAACCACACGCAACGGCCCGCCGTGGTCGGTCTCCAGCGGCTCTCCATTCAACGTGTGAGCGAGGATCACGTCTTCATCAATCATCCATTGGAGTGGAAGATTGGTTGTGTAACCGCCGAACGCATGCTGAAGGACAAATCTCGCCTCAGGCTTCAGCCGAACCGACCTCACAAGGTCACGAAAGAGGACTCCCTCCCAGAGATCATCAAACCGGCTCCACTGCGTCACACAGTGGAAATCCGCCCGCACCGTTGACTGCGGCAATGCCATGAATTCCTGCCACGTCCATTGGCACTCCCCCTCGACGCTCCCCCAAATGTTGAAGCGCCATTCGTGTATCGAGATCACTGGAATCTCTCCGTACGTAAGAACCGGAAACTTCGAAGTGCCGGTCTGGCCGGGCGGCAGCTTCGGCTTTCCATGAGAGTTCAAGCCGCCTCGTATGATTTTCTTCTCAAAGAGCGTCATCGGGCTATTCCCTCGGCGTCAGCGGCTTTTCTTCTTGGCAGAACGCTGCTGCTGAAGCGCCACATATTGCTGAATCGTCTCATAGTCTGTTGAGCGATGTGCGTGAATGATTTTCCATTCCGCTCCACGGCGTTCGAGTACCATCGTCGTTGGGAGGTATTCATCAAGCTGGCCGCCGTCGACTGTGTACTGCTGCCTGAGAATGAAGAAAGCATACGCGGCATCGCCAAAGGATTTGACCTGCATGCTCTCGATGCGATGACCGTAATTCTTGACATGTCCGAAGGCATTCCGGAGCCGTGCTTTCGTTGAATCGAGCGGCTCCGTCCAGCCCCATGGTGTGACATAGTGAACGTCTTTGTCGTAGTTCGCTGTGAGGAGACTGTCGCTATTGACTCCGCCATCATTGTAGACACGTGCCATCCCGGCATAGAGCCGAGAGATCATCTCCTCGATCTGCACACCATCCTTCGCGGTCGTCGGGATTTGTTCCCGGCCCTTCTCTTTTCCGCACGATACCAACAACAACGCACATACCAAGATTCCGATTCTCATTTCATCCCCCAATTTGAGACATGGTTCTTACCGGACGAACGAATCCGGGCTGATTGATCAAGTGGCCTTCCTGTTTCTTCCAGACAGTCTCCCAAATATTCTCGGCTATTGCCTCACCGGCAGCTCCGCTCCTTAAAAGCGTCTTCAAGTCCGTCTCTTCGAGCGCAAAAAGACATGCGCGCAACTTTCCGTCAGAGGTAATCCGGACTCGGTTGCAGTGATCACAAAACGGCTCACTGACCGAGCTGATGAACCCAAACTCTCCCCCGCCGTCTTCCGGCTGGTAGCGATCCGCCGGCTGAGCACCGTGCATTTCCACAGGGATCAGACGCGTACCAAGTTCTTTTTCAATCCTGCCGATCACTTCCTTTGTCGGCACAACTTTTTCAGCCGACCATCCATCATCCGATCCGATAGGCATGAACTCGATGAAGCGAACGATATACGGTTTCGATTGCGCCAGCCGCGCAAAATTGCCGATTTCCTGGTCGTTGATACCACGAAGAAGAACAACGTTGAGTTTGATCGGGTTTGCGCCGGCTTGCTCCGCGGCCTCGATGCCCCTCCACACCCGGTCGTAGTAATCCCGGCGGGTCACCTCATTGAAAACGGAAGCATCGAGGGAATCGAGACTTACATTGATTCTGCGCAAGCCTGCGCGCAGGAGACTCTCCGCCTGCTCCAGAAGGAAATAGCCATTCGTGGTAAGGGCAATGTCTTCGATCCCGGGGATGGAAGCGATCTCCCCAACAAGCGTATGGAGATCCTTCCTCATCAGTGGCTCGCCGCCGGTCAACCGGATTTTCTTCACGCCAAGCGATACAAACACGCGCGCAAGCCGGGCAAGCTCTTCGTACGAAAGCAGCTGCTTTTTGGAGAGCCAGGTCATCCCCTGTTCGGGCATGCAATAACGGCATCTGAAGTTGCAGCGGTCTGTGACGGAGATGCGCAGGTTATTGATCGTGCGACCGAACGAATCTCTGAGAAGTCCGGGAGGCGAGAGGCGAGTTGGCGTCACAAGACTCATTCAGTGGCCCCCCGTTTCTGCCTTTTTCGCCGCCGGCGATCCCGACCATTCCTCGCTTCCATCTGCGAAGCGCTCCTTTTTCCAGAGAGGGACATCCTGCTTCAGGCGATCGATCAGGTACCGGCACGCCTCAAAAGCTTCTTTCCGGTGAGCTGACGATACTGCAACCACAACACTTGCTTCGCCCGGATCGACCACGCCAAGTCGATGCACGAGAGCGATCTTGTGCAACGGCCAGCGGCTGCGGGCTTCTGCTTCCAACTGAGCCATAATTTTCAGAGCCATCGGCTCAAAAGCCTCGTAGGTCAGGTACAGGACACCTCTCCCTCCGGACTTGTTCCGGGTCGTCCCGACAAAGATGTCGATCGCTCCAGACTCCGGATTCGTCACAAGTCCGATGATGCGTTGGACATCGATTGTCGAATGGGTGATCTCAATCATCGCCATGCCGTCTAACCACCACTGACCGGAGGGATCACAGCGACTTCATCCCCGTCGTGAAGCGGGTGGTCACTGGAAACATATTCCTGGTTCACCGCAACCCGGATCGCCTGCCGCCAATCCGCGAACTTCGGATTTCGGGTCTGGAGGATGTCGATCACATGGCCGGCGCAGGATCCGGTTGGCACCTCCATGGTCTGTTCGCGAAATCCCGCCAGTTCCCTGGCAACAGAAAATAGTCTAAGAGTGATTTTCATCTCTTTCGTTCGTCTGGCGTTACTTTTCCACTTCACGAATCAGTTGCACTTCAACTTCAGATCCTGCCCTGACGAGGCTCTCGGATTCCCGGATGATAATCAGGCAGTTTGCAGAAGAGAGCGAAGTGAGAACCCCGGAGCTTTGAGATCCTGTAGTTCGAACAATCAGCTTGCCGTTCTCGTTCCTCAAGACTCCCCTGGCGAAGTGCAGTTTCCCATCCGTCTTTTCATAATCGTGTTCGAGGGTGGCCCGAAGCGTTACGCCTTCAGACTGTGTCGAGATCCCCATCATCTTTTGGAGGGCCGGCCGGACGAATTGAAGGAACGTGACCATCGCCGAGACGGGATTACCTGGCAGGGCAAACACCGGCACAGTTCTGGAAACACCATGTGGACGATGGAGGCCAAAGGCGAACGGCATCCCGGGCTTGATATTCACTTTCCAGAATAGCACCTCGACCCCAAGCTCCCGAAGAACCTGAAGAACCAAGTCCCGCGTTCCGACAGAAACGCCGCCTGCAGTGATGAGAGCATCGGCCGCGAGTCCCAACCGCAGTTTCTCCTTCAGATCGTCCATAGAATCACTTGCCGGACTGATCGGGATTGGCTCGCACGCAGTCTCGCGGACGAGTCCCTGAAGTGTGTAAGAATTACTGTCATGAATTTTGCCATCGCTCAGAGGTTTGCCAACCTCCACGAGTTCATTGCCAGTCGGCAGGACCGCAACCCGTGGAGTTTTGTACACCCGGAGCGATTCAATGCCCAGAGACGCCACAACACCAACCCTCGCGGCGTGGAGGATCATCCCTCTCGATAAGACACAAGTCCCCCTCGTGACATCCTCTCCCCTCAGACGGATATTTCTTCCGCTCGACACAGGCGCCTCAAGCGAGACCCGACCATTCTCAAGCTTCACCTGTTCCTGTTCGATCACGGCATTCGCGCCGGCGGGGATCGGAGCGCCTGTGAGGATCCGGAATGCGGATCCCTTTCGGAGTGATTTCGCCGATGATTCTCCTGCGCTAACTTCTGCCGACACGTTCAAGGAGAGTGGATGGCCCAGCCGGGCACCGGCCGTGTCCTCTGAGCGGAGAGCAAATCCATCCATCGCCGAGTTATCGAAAGGCGGGACATCCATCAGAGCGATGACATCTTCAGCAAGCACCCGCCCATGAATGGAGCGCAGCGCACATGCTTCATCTTGAACGGGCGTGATCGCCTCGAGGATGCTCTGGATCGCCTGATCGAATGATACCATCGAGTATGCTTACTCTCCTGGCAACAATATATCCAGAGGCCTCAGGAAAATCAAGATGAGCGCTCTCAATCGATCAGTGAATCGTATGCGTCGGTCATCGTCTTGCTCCGGATGCAATCGCATTTTCGACGACGCGATAGATGACCGGGATCAGAAAGAGGGTTAGAAATGTCGAAGACAGCAAACCACCCACAACAATGGTCGCGAGCGGTTTTTGAATCTCGGATCCCGGCCCGGAAGCGAACAGCATCGGAACGAGACTGAACACAGCTATCAGAGCCGTCATCAGCACCGGCCAAAGACGGTCGACCGCGCCCTGCCGGACTGCCTCATCGACAGCCAGACCGCCCTCCCGCAGATGTCGAAAGTGCGAGACGAGGACGATCCCAATGCAAAGAAGAAGATTGTCTTCCAATGCGAGCCCGGGGACTTCTTCCGACCGTTCCTCCAAACTCAGAGACGCCGCTGAAACTAGGAAACGGTGGGACGAAGCGCTTGATTCTCAGGGCTTTTTGATGTAGATTTCTTGCAGGATTGAACTTCGATTTGTTCCTTATTGACCATTCAACGGTCAATTTTTTGTTTCTGGTGGAACACACTCCCGTGGAAGTGCCCAAAGGGTAGAACCATGGGGCATTCCGTTCTCCCTGGCTGCCGGTGGTCTCTGCGGGCAGGCGGAAGCAATCCGAAATAGGCGGGGTAGCTCAGTTGGTTAGAGCGTCGGAATCATAATCCGTAGGTCGTGGGTTCGAATCCCTCCCCCGCTACTAATCCCAGCACGAACGTGCAGCCAGAATTCTTGATCCTGAACGATGGGGGTCAAGGATTCTTTGTATAGGGACATCCGGCGATGCACAACCATCATACACTTGAGGCCGCATTTGCGGACTATCTGCAGTCAATGGGATTGGTGCGTCACGGGGACACCGTCGTCCTAGCCGTGAGCGGAGGGGTTGACTCGATGGTCATGGCAGAGTTGTTCGCCAGACTCCGGCCTGCGTGGAACCTTGAGCTCGTCATCGCGCACGTGAACCACCAGTTGCGTGGCGAGGAATCAGTTGGAGACGAGGTGTTCGTCCGCGAACGCGCCGCGAAGCTGGAAATCCCCTTTTTCACAGAGCGCGTGGATACGTATCAGCACGCATCCTCCAATCGTCTCTCAAAGCAGGAATCTGCCCGGCAGCTCCGCTACGAGGTCTTTGAACGCGTTCGAACCAAAGTGAACGGGAGCGCTGTCGCCACGGCCCATCAGGCAGACGACAACGCCGAGACGGTTCTCCTCAATGCTCTGCGGGGAACAGGTGTCCGCGGGCTCGCCGGCATTCCGGTTCGGCGTGAGCCCGGCAACATCATCCGGCCTCTCCTCTTCGCGCGCCGGGCAGAGATTGAGCTCTACGCACGGGAGCAAGCGATCACATTTCGCCTCGACTCTTCCAATGAGTCGATGGAATATCGCCGGAACTATCTCCGGCATAACGTCATTCCCGCAATTGAGGCATCCAAGGAATTCGATTTTGTACCATCGCTCAACAGGTTATCCCGTCTCATGCGTCAGCTTGACGATCTCCTGTCCGCGGAGGTGGGCCACCTGTTACCCGGGATTCTGTCATCCGACGAGCGCGGTGGAGCTTATCTGCATATCTCCCGGCTGCGCGTGAAGCCTGAATACCTGCAGGAAGGGATTGTGCTCGAGGTGCTGCGAAGGTTAGGCACTGAAGCGGAATCACACAAAGTGCACCAAGTGCTGGAGTTGTGCGACCGAACCACAGGAAGCCAGGTGCAACTTTCCAAAGACCTTCACGTGTACCGCAACAGAGATCGGCTGGAATTTGACAGGCCCCGTGTCGAACCTTCGTTGCATCAGGAAGTTGTGCTCGGCAAAAGTTACGCGATGGAGGACTTCAGGTTGACGTTGAGCACACCGCTTCCGCGTCCGTCATCCTTCGATTCCACGCACAGCGTTGAGTTCGTCGACGCGGTGCGGCTCGGGAACCGGCTCGTGCTCCGGTCATGGCAAGAGGGCGACTGGTTCATGCCGCTCGGTATGGCGTGCAGAAAAAAATTGAGCGACTACTTCGTCGACGAAAAAGTACCCTTACTTCAGAAACATCGCATCCCCATTCTTGAATCGAACGGAGAAATCGTGTGGGTCTGCGGAAAACGTTTGGATGAACGATTTAAGGTGACCGCGGAGACCCGGAATGTCGTCCGGCTCGAGTTCGGTCCGACAATCTTCTATCACTAACCCCTGTCAGGAAGCATGAACAACGACATCATTATCAACAGCGACCGATTTACACTGTTCCTTTCAGAGGAGCAGATCCGGAGCAAAGTGAAGGAGCTCGCCGCACGCATCAACGAGGAGTATCGCGGCAAGGTGCCGATTTTCATAGGGATTCTCAACGGATCGTTTATCTTTTTCGCCGACCTGATTCGCGAGATCACTATCGATTGCGAGGTCGACTTTCTCAAGCTCTCGAGTTACCGGGACGCGAAGATCACATCCGGAGAAGTGCGCCTTCTGAAAGATCTCAATTGCCATGTCAGCGGCAGAGACATCATCGTCGTCGAGGATGTGGTTGACTCTGGACTTTCCATCGAATTCATGAAGCAGCTTGTGATGAAAGAACACCCCGCCTCGTTTCGCGTAGTGACTCTCTTGCTGAAGAAGTCCGTGGCCAAAGTTGAATTCCCCATCGATTATGTCGGATTCGAAATTCCGCCGGAGTTCGTCATCGGCTATGGGTTGGACTATGCACAAAAAGTTCGTAACTTGAAGGCGATTTATCGACTTGCCCCGAAGGGGTGAGTTTGATGGATGGAATGAGTTTGAAGGAGCGATGTTTATGAATTCTCAATGGCACGCAGACGAACCCTCGGATGATAAGCAGCGGGATGGCGGCTTCCGCCGGCGCACTCCGTCCCCACCGCGCCCCCCGAAGAAGAACCCAAAGCAGTTTCGGGAGGAAGATTTCAACTGGAACAAAGTGGGCCGGATGGTCGCAGGATGGCTCGGAATTCTGCTCGCGGTCTACCTGATCATGCTCGCGTTCAAGCAGACGGAAGAAACCGAATACGAGGTCACCTTCACGACCTATCAGAAGCTTCTTTCGGAAGGGAAGATTTCTGAGGCCCAGATCAAGAAATCGGACTTCAACAACTACGATTTTCACGGAACACTCAAGAACCCGACGGAGATCGTCACAACAAGAGAGAAAGTGCAGGCGGGAGCGACAAAAATCTGGTTGACCCTCCCCTATTCCGCCATCAATGAGGAAGTGATCAAGACCTGGTCCGACCAGGGGCTCAAATTCAACGTTGTCAAGGAAGACAATACGTGGACGAGCCTTCTCATCTCCACACTTCCCTGGATTCTTCTCATCGGGATTTGGCTGATCATTTTCCGGCGAATGCAAGCCGGTGCTGGCGGTACGAAAGGACTATTCAGTTTCGGCAAGAGCCGCGCAAAACTCCTGACGGAGGGAATGACGAAGGTCACCTTCATGGACGTCGCAGGCGCGGACGAAGCAAAGAGCGAACTGCAGGAGATTATTGAGTTCCTCAAAGAGCCAACGAAATTTCAGCGTCTGGGAGGGAAAATCCCGCGTGGTGTTTTGCTACTCGGTCCTCCCGGAACGGGCAAGACGCTACTCGCCCGGGCTGTTGCCGGCGAGGCAGGCGTACCATTCTTTTCCATCAGCGGTGCAGATTTCGTCGAAATGTTTGTTGGCGTCGGCGCATCGCGCGTCAGGGACTTGTTTGAGCAGGGAAAACGCAGCGCTCCCTGCATCATCTTCATCGACGAGATCGATGCCGTCGGACGGCACCGCGGAGCCGGGCTCGGCGGAGGCCACGATGAACGCGAGCAAACGCTGAACCAACTCCTCGTGGAGATGGACGGCTTCGAGCAAAACAGCGGTGTGATCATCATCGCTGCAACGAACAGACCAGATGTGCTCGATCCGGCGCTCCTGAGGCCGGGGCGATTCGATCGTCAGGTCGTCGTCGACAGGCCCGATGTGAAAGGGCGCGAAGGGATTTTCAGTGTCCATACGAAGAACATTCCTCTCGACGAGGATGTAAAACTCGAGGTGCTCGCCAAAGGGACACCGGGACTTTCGGGAGCCGACATCGCCAACCTCGCCAACGAAGCCGCACTGCTCGCCGCTCGGCAGAACTGCAAGGTCGTTTCCATGCGGCACTTCGAGGAGGCGAAGGACAAGGTCATGATGGGGATGGAACGAAAGAGCCTCATCATCTCTGACCGGGAGAAGCGTGTCACCGCGTATCATGAGGCCGGGCACGTGCTGGTTTCCAAACATCTGCCGGATGCCGATCCGGTTCACAAGGTAACAATTATCCCCCGGGGACGAGCTCTTGGAGTGACGACGTACCTCCCCATCGATGAGAAACACACGTACTCGAAGGAATACCTCGAGGCGATGATCACCTATGCCCTCGGCGGCCGCGCAGCGGAGCGGCTGATCTTCAATCAGCTTACCACAGGCGCCGGGAATGACATCGAGCGCGCAACGGAGCTGGCAAGAAAAATGGTTTGTGAGTGGGGCATGAGCGAGAAACTCGGACCCCTGGCGTACGGGGCAAAGGAAGAAGAGATTTTCCTGGGACGTGAGATCACGCGATCTCGCAACTTCAGCGAAAGCACTGCGGTCGCGATCGATCTTGAGGTCAGAAAGATCATTACAATCGCCATGAAGCGCTCGGAGAAAGTCCTCCGCGACAATCTCGAGACCCTCCACCGGCTTTCGAATGCTCTGCTGGAACGCGAGATCCTCGACTCAGACGAGATTGACAAAGTTATTCGCGGCGAGGACCTCCCGCCCGTTGACCGGGGCAAGAACGGCGATCCGGAGAAACCTCAGGTTCAGGAAACGAAATCCCCTCAACCTCTGAGTGAGCAATCCGCTGAATCCGGAAAAACGAAGAAACCGGCATGAGCGAACCTCCCATGGATGTGGACAAGATCCCGGCTCACGTTTCGCGTGAGTCGGGGCATCTTGAATCGAAAGCCACAATCGATTACAAGTCGGAATTCATCCGCAAATCGATTCATCTCTGTTCGCTTTCGATTCCGGTCATTTACTACTTCATTTCGAAGTCCCTCGCACTCACTCTGCTGGTTCCGACATTCCTTGCCTTCTTTTTGGTCGACCTCGCCCGCTTCTATCACGAGCCTTCCCGCCGGTGGTTTTTCCGGTGGTTCGGGTGGCTTCTTCGAAAACACGAGGCGGACTCCGGCGTCAAGCGTCTGACCGGAGCGACGAACATCCTCTTCTCAGCCATCGTTTGCGTACTGATTTTCCCGAAGATCATTACCGTGAACGCCTTCGCGATCCTCATCATATCGGATATCACAGCGGCACTCGTAGGCAGGCGTTATGGACGAAAGAGATTTCTGAGAAAATCGCTGGTGGGAGCCACGGGCTTTTTCCTCTCAGCGGTCGTGGTGGTTCTTCTGGCGCCGAAAGTGGAAGGATTGGTGCTGGAATACGTGATCGGCATCCTCGCGGCCGCGGCGGGGGCCGTCATTGAGTCTCTCTCCACAACAATCGACGACAATATCAGCGTCCCCGTCGGGATCGGCCTGGTGATGTGGGCACTCTATGCTGTCCTCCTGCCGGCCGTCGACCTCTTCAAGCTTGTCTGACACATCATCTCCCCTGCAGCGAAACAGACGCAGGGACTCCGGCAAACCATCGAGCCCTAGTGACGTTTCCAATAAGGTTTCTTGCGTTTTCGAGAACGTGACTGCGATTGGAAACGAGCACTATCACCTTTTGTAATGGCTCGCTGCAAAAACACAAGATTTCTTGTCAGAAGTGGCGCTAGCAACAGCCAAAATCAGGCGGGTTGAAACTCTTGTCGGAAGCCGTGATGAGTTCTCCGGCGACGACAAATTCCTTTTTGACAAGCACCTTGTACCAGCGCCGGGCCGACTCGATCAGAATCACCACAGCGCAGATCATTATGACGACGGTGAGCGCCGAATTCACGTACCCTTGCGTTGCTGTCTTCGGGTCCAGAGTGAGCGGCCAAAAGTTGTCCGTGACGTTTAGCCAACCTGCCACCAGAGTTGTCACTGACACAAAGAGCATCGGAACCATCGTGACCCATACATAGCGTGCTCGTCCTGCGTTGATGATGGCAGATGAGGCCACGGCGAGCGCAACTCCAGCCAAAAGTTGGTTTGCAGTGCCGAACATCGGCCAAATGGTGCTGATGCTCCCTGCCCAAATAAAATACGACCACATGAAGACCACGACCACCGTGGCAATCGAGGCGCCGGGAACCCACGTTGTACTTTCGAACCGCTTCCAAAACCGCCCCACAAACTCCTGGACAAGAAAGCGGGCAATGCGAGTGCCGGCATCCACCGTCGTGAGGATGAACAACGCCTCGAACATGATTGCGAAATGATACCAGAACGACATCAGTGCCTTCATCCCCGGAACGGCTGAGAAAATCTGGGCGAAACCAACCGCCAGTGACACTGCGCCTCCCGGTCTCCCTGCCACGATCTCACCGACTTCTCTCTGCAATTCCGGGAGGTTGACGACAGACAATCCAAGCTCCTGGAATTTTTCAGGCGAAAGGTTGATGGCAAAATAGTCCGAAGGTTCAAGTGAACTCGCCGCGATGAGCGCAATGACTCCCACCAGCCCCTCGATCAACATGGCACCATAGCCAATCATCCGGGCCTGCGATTCCTTGTCAAGCATCTTCGGCGTCGTCCCGGAAGAAACGAGTGAATGGAATCCTGAGATCGCTCCGCACGCGATCGTGATGAACATAAACGGGTAAACCTTGCCAGGGATGATCGGCCCACCGCCATGGATGTAGCTGGTGAACGCGGGCATCTTCAGTTCGGGTGCGACAATGATGACACCGAAAACGAGCGCAACGAGTGTTCCGATTTTCATGTATGAACTGAGATAGTCGCGCGGTGCCAGCAAGAGCCAGACGGGAAGCACCGAGGCAAAGAATCCGTAGACCGCCAAAGCGATGATGATCTCATCACGCGACAGCGTGAAGATCGGGCCAAGAAACGAATTGGGGACCAGGCTTCCAAGAAACACCGAAGCGAGGACCGCAACGACACCGATGATGCTGGCTTCTGCGATCTTGCCGGGACGAAGCTTGTTCATCCACAGCCCGACGAAAAGCGCAATCGGGATCGTCATGGCAATTGTAAATGTGCCCCACGCGCTCTCGCGCAATGCGTTCACAACGGCAAGACCGAGTCCTGCGAGAGCGATGATGACGATAATCAGGATAGCGATCGATCCAATCACTCCGGCCAACGGACTGACTTCGTGCCGGGCGATGTGCGCTAACGATCTTCCACCTCGACGAACCGATGCCACCAGTATCACAAAATCATGGACAGCACCGGCAACCACAACGCCAATGACAAGCCAGAGGAATCCTGGCATGTATCCGAACTGCGCGGCAAGCACAGGTCCGATGAGAGGCCCTGCGCCGGCAATCGCTGCAAAGTGATGGCCGAACAGAACCCATTTGTTCGTCGGATGATAGTTTTGGCCGTCATGGAACTGATGGGCAGGGGTAATCCGGGCGTCATCGAGGGCCACGACCTTCGCAGCGAGGAAGGCGCTGTAGTAGCGGTAGGCAATGGCCATCACGCAAAGCGTGACGATGATCAGCGGAAGAGCATTCATGCAGCACTCCGATGAAAAAGTAGGTAAGACGCGGTTCTTCAGGGGAGACCGCTTGTCGGTGAGAGAATAGCTGTTTTTCGGGACACATTCAACGAAAAGGCAGGAACCGGGTCAGGAGATTTGACCGGACGTGACCAGTCGGATACCCGCGGCGGCCATCTCGTCTAACGCCTTCGATCCGTCGCCCGGGTTCACGTCGACCGCAGCAACCGCGTCCGTCACAACAGCAGTCTTGAATCCTCTGTGTCTCGCATCGAGGGCCGATGCTTTGACGCAGTAGTCCGTTGCCAGGCCTGTCACGTACAGCTCGGTGACACCGCGGGCATGCAGATACTGCTCGAGGTCCAGGTTTGTCGCATCGTACGCAGAGTAGCCGTCATCCTTGTCCCGCGTTCCCTTCAGGAAGACTTGTTGGATCTTCCCGCTCGCAAGCTGCGGATGGAACTCTGCGCCGTGAGTATTCTGAACGCAATGAGGGGGCCATTTCTGGAAATGCACAGATCCGGCGGGGTGCCAATCCTTCGAGGCCACCACGACATCGAATCGGCTCATGATTCCATTGATGAGGGGGACGACCTTGTCGCCATCCGGGACAGCAAGTGCTCCTCCGGGGCAGAAGTCGTTTTGGACATCAACGATCAATAACCCGCGCATGATTCTTCCTCGCTGCTAAATCTGTTGCTGAAAACTCTCCACGAGCTTCGCGCGCAAGGAGAGGAGTTTCTGCGAGATCCCGACTTTGTAGATATGCGGGAATTCGAAGCGCTTGTGCTCCGGCGCAAGATGCGAAAGACGTTCTTGGGCGTAGGCCGCACTTTCCTGAGGTGTACTCTTGACGATGGTTTTCCCGTTCTCCATCACCTTCTGCATCAGGATTTCCGCTGTACAGCGCTTCAGCGAACTCCTCTGCTCCGGGAAAAAGGGATGAAAGATATGGTCGGGGGCGTGTTCCTCCGCCAACGTCACGCCGTCTGCCGAGAAGAGGCCGTCTTCGTTCACAAACCGGTGGATACTCTTGACGCCGGGGAGCGTCAGCTTCGTGTAGTTCTCAGAGAACTTGAGTCTCGGCTCGCCCTCGCACATGCTCAGCTTGTACACTCCATCCAGCGCTGCCGATGGCTGCCCGGTAATCAGTCGTGTCCCTACGCCGAACACATCGATCGGGGCCTGTTGGTCTTCCAGCAAGCTTCTGATGACATATTCATCAAGCTGGTTCGACACAGTAATCTTCACGTAGGATAAGCCCGCCTGATCGAGCATAGCCCGGGCATGCTTGCTGAGATATGCGAGGTCACCGCTGTCGAGGCGTATGGCCATCAACCGGTGTCCTTGCTTCTCCAGTTCCTTCGCCACCGTAATCGCATTTGGCACACCGCTACGAAGCGTGTTATACGTGTCGACAAGGAGAACGCATCGGTCGGGATAGATCTCGGCATATTTCCGGAACGCTTCAAGCTCGTCGCCGTAGCTCTGGATCCAGGAGTGCGCCAGAGTGCCTGTCACTTCGAAACCGTTGTGGAAGGCCGCAAAGACGTTCGACGTAGCGTCGATGCCCCCGATGATCGCGGCTTTCGTTCCGTGGACGCCGCCGAAACCTTGCGCACGCCGCAAGCCGAAGTCGACAACCTTCCGCCCCCCTGCCGCTGCTTTCACTCTCGAACCCTTGGTGGCGACGAGTGATTCATAATTCAGAATGTTCAACAGCAGCGTTTCAATCATCTGAGCTTCGAGCAGCGTTCCTTCCACTCGCAGCAACGGTTCGAGCGGAAAGACAATCTCCCCTTCGCGCACTGATGTGATAGTGCCTCTGAACCTGAAATCTCTGAGATACTGAGTGAACTCCTCCTTGAAACCAAGCCGGCGCAAATACTCGAGCATATCATCGCCGAAGGAAAAGTGCTCGATCAGGTCCAGGACATCGGTCAGACCCGCAAACACCACATAGCCCCCGTCAAAAGGGTTTTCCCTGTAGAAATAGTCAAAGCAGCTCGTCGCATCTGCCCTGCCTGTGAGAAAATAGCCCTGCGCCATAGTGAGCAGGTAGTAATCGGCGTAGATGCCTGTCTGGTTACTCAGGAGATTCATGCTGGAAGTTGTGTTTTTGTGATGTTCAGGCTGTCAGGTTGACACGCGCTAGACAAATGCATTGCGTAAAATAGTCATGTGTGGCGTGCCTCCTTCAAAGGTGATCGAAACAATATCAAACCGGCACGCCTGGCTGGTAAGTCCGCGCTTAGCCAAATAGCCTTCTGCAACTTTCTTGAGCTGTTCTTCTTTCGCTGGAGTGATCGCCTCTTCAGGACTCCCGAAGCGACTGCCATGGCGCGCTTTCACCTCGATAAACACCAGTTCTCCGCCTTCGTTCGCCACAAGGTCGATCTCGCCGCGGTCGAACCTGTAGTTCCTTTCAAGAATTGAGTATCCTTTCCTCTCAAGCAAAGCCGCTGCGAGGTCTTCGCCTTGTTTCCCTTTTTGCTGTTTATTCATGGCGCCTTAACGCCTGCAGGAACAGGCAACCGAAAGCTCCTTCGATGAATCGGACACACTCCATGTTGACGGAGCGCCTCAAGATGCACCTTGGTACCGTACCCCTTGTGCCGGTCGAATCCGTACTGCGGATATTGCACGTGGTATTCGCGCATGAGATGATCCCGCGTGACTTTAGCAATGATCGATGCAGCCGCAATCGTCACAGACTTTGCATCACCATCCACAATATTCTGGTACCGCCACCATTCGTGCTTGAAACTGTTTCCATCTGCGAGAACGATGTCGAACGGAACCTCGAGTTTCTCGATCGCTTTCCGCATGGCAAGAATGGACGCCTGATAGATATTCACGCGGTCGATGACCTCGTGGCTCACAATGCCGACCCCAATGCTCAATGCCCGTGAGGAGATCTCGACAGAGAGTCTCTCCCGCTGTTTCTCGCTCAGTTTCTTCGAATCATTGACGCCGTCGATCATCATCCCCTTCGGAAGGATAACCGCAGCGGCAACCACGGGACCGGCGAGAGGACCTCTTCCCGCCTCATCGACACCGGCGATGTGCTGAAGCCCTTTTGACCAGCACACCTCCTCAAACTCGAGTGTCGGCAAGTGGCGTGACCGAGCCTGCTTCACGGTACCGTCGTTCATGATTAGGAGCCTGCGAAGATTGCGACCAACCCTCCGACCATTGCCAGCTTCAAGATACCACTTAGCCTGTTCAAATTCGAGCGGCTGCTGTCATTCCGCCACGACACAATCACATAGAGAAGGACCGCGTCCACGGCCAGTACGATCCCGAGGTAGCGTGCATTGTAGATATTGAGAGCGTACGGGAGAAAAGTGGTTGCGATCAGGAGCGCGATGGCGACGGAAGCCGCAACGAATCCTCTCTTTGTCCCATATCGCACCGGCAGCGTCAACGCCCCGGCGCGCCTGTCACCTTCAACATCCTCAACATCCTTGAGCACCTCCCGCGCGACGTTGGCAAGGAATGCAAACACCCCCGGGAACAACGCTTTTGACGGCTGCCCAGCCACAAGGGCGCCGAACAGGAACGCCATTCCCGTGAGCACTCCGATCATCAGATTACCGAAGAGAACGGTCCTTTTCAAATCACGGCTATAAGAATAGAGAGTCACCACCCAGAAAACGGCGACGGCCATGTTCCAAGGAGTCAGCAACAGGGACAAGATGATTCCGAAGAGCGATGCAAAAATCCAAAGGACTCTGGCCTGCCCGAGCGTGATTGCCCCGCTGGGAAGAGGCCGATCGGGTCTGTTCAGCCGGTCGATTTCGAGGTCGAAACAATCGTTCAGCGCGTTCCCTCCCCCAACAATAAGCGCACCTGCGACTGCCGCAATCAAAATGTCTTTCCATCGGGCGGCATTCAGATCTGCCAGCACACCGCCGGCGGCGATCGTCAGGAACACAATCGCCATGTTTACCGGACGAAGCAAGCGGACTATCGCATTTCTCAAACTAGAATTCATTGACCAGCCGAAGATGTAGTTTTGCAGTACTGAAGGTGTCTCCCTGACCGAACGCAAGGCTGACACCGATGAGTCCAAGCGGAGTGTCCAATCGAACGCCGGCGCCAAAACCGGAGCGACGGATTTCGTCGCCGGCAAGTCCCGCTTCCGGCCGCTGCGGGACGAAGGCGTAGCCGAGATCAAAAAAGGCGAAGACGAACGAGCGTTGCCCGGCTAGAAGACGATACTCCAGGTTGGCCCAGGCAATCCTCGATCCGAGGAATTGTCCTTCACGATAACCGCGCAAGGAATTCGCGCCGCCCAATCTGAAGAGGTCACTGAACTCTATTGCGTCGTTCCGAAAATCTCTCGCCGAGACCAAAACCGCAAAAACCTGATTCCGGAACGGCGACGCATAGTAGTCCACATCAAATGTCAATTTCTGTGTCGAACTCCTGCTGTCCTCCGAACCGCGCACGGGCGTACGAATCTCTTTTCTTCCCGTGTGATATTCCGTCTGAAACCTGGAACCCCCCGTCGGCATCACCTGATCGTTTCGTGCATCATACATGAGCGAGAAGCCGATGCTGAGAGCGCTGCTCTGTCCGACAACCGTTCTCCCGTATCCCTCGGTGGGAGTTATCTTGTTGCCGGAGAGGGCGAGTCCGACCATCAGATTCTCCGCCACCGCCGTTTCGAGCGCCAGGTCGTAGTTCTCCCGGACATACGTGGAGTCTTGTTTGCGCTGCTCATAACCACCTTCAGCAGAAATCGGAAGCGTGGCGATCCAGGGCTCACGATATCGGATTCCGATCTCCTGGGAGGTCTGGGTCTCACGGTTCCAGCGCACCGACAGTCTTCTCCCCGTTCCCAGGATATTCCTGAATTGAACATCGACGAATCCCGTGACATACCCTTTGGCACCGGCGACCGAAGACGGAACGTAGCCGGCGATTCCGTCGAACCTGTTTGGGTTTCCTTCTGCTACTTTGACGGCCAGGCTGACGCTCTGATCATCGTTGACAAGCAGCTCCGGCATGGAAACACTTGAGAAGAGTTGGAGTTTCTCAAGGCGCTGTTTGATTTTCGAGGGAAGGTCGCCTCGATACAGATCACCAGCACTGACACGTGCGGCGCGCGTGATCACGCTCGTGCGTGTGCTGGAGTTGCCATCAACGCGAAGCTCCGAGATGCGAGCGACAGTCCCTTCATGGATTTTGAGCACCACATATACCCGCACATGGGCCGGTCCCTCTTCGAACCGTATGTCACGAATTTCAATCCGCGCGAACGGATATCCGATTGCCTCATATTGTTGAAGCAGAGCCGTGATTCCTTGCTCGAGCAGTCGTGGGGCAAATGGCTCACCCTCCCGGAGGCGGGGCCCGGCAGAAAGTGTCGGCGCATCCGAAGCCTTTACCCCTTCGAGTCGAACCTCGGCGAATCTGGCGGGCTTACCTTCCCGGAGATACAAGAGCAGGTCGAAGGAGCGCTCGTCCGTTGACTGCCGAAGAACGACGGAGTCCACTCTACCGAACGGAAAGCCAGTCTCGGCCAGCCCCGAGTCGATCCTGGCAAGATCAGCCCGTGAAAAAGCTCCGCCCCTTTTTGTCTCCATCCACTCTTCAATTGTTGACGCCGCGAGCGCGTTATTCCCTACGATCACAATATCGTGCACGGTTGCGGACTGCCGGGCGGCGGACGGCTCCACGATGAGAACCACAGCCAGGACTGCGCCGGCCAGAAAATTGAAAAAGCCAGGCGAAGCTTGAGCCGCACTGGCTTTTCTTGTCCACAACATCGTCATACGGCTTACCGGACCCTTCCCCAGAGGTCGGTGGTCGGGTAGCGGAGACGGAAATCGCCGAACCCTGTTTCATCAACAAAAATAAATTGTCGGTTCAACTGATAGTAGTACCAGATTTCGTACGGCTTGACGTTGTACTCGAACGGATGACGCTCAACATTGTCGGGAGTACCGAAGCGAATGAAGATCATCCCCATGTCTGTTCGCCAACCTTCGAGGTAGTGACTGTAGTTCTGGTTCGCATAGGCCACGCGGGAATAGTATTCTTCCATCAATTCGTTCCGGGGTGTCTGTGGATCGGAATCCCGTTTCTCCCAGAATTCGAGGAACCGGCGGCGTTTGTCTTCTTCGGTGGTCGCCTCTTGAATATACCGCATTTCCGTATCGCGTGCGATGTAGATCAGTTGATCAATGGCCTTGTCCAGATCTGTGATCACTCCCGGGAGGTCCGATGCGCGGATGTTGAACGTCCGTGAAGTCACACCCTTGCAGACCACCGGCTTCCCGTCCACGGTCATGCTTCCTGTTGCCTCTACGGTGAGGACATACGTTCCCATACGCAAGCCGGCACTGTCGATCCGTGCAAAAACCTGTGTCTTGGCCCCGGTGAGGGCTTCGCGCTGCGCATGGCCGGCGACTTCATTTTTCTTCGGATCAAAAATCTTCCACACCATGTCCACGGAATCAATTGGCTGATGGGTGTAGAGTTCGACAAAAATATAAAACCCTTCAGAGGTATGACTGATATTTCCCGTGATGATAGGTACGATGCTGCGTTTCTCTCCATTCGTCGTGAGACGATTGACCAGCATGATGTCGCTGAGCGTCAGCGAATCTTTTGCGAAATCTGTGACGAGGATCGACTTCTTGATCTGCGAGGTTTTTTTCGATTCTTCGTCGCGCAGTTGGAGAGTCAGCAGATAGTTGCCGGGAGAGATATCGATTGTCCGGTGCGTCAGGCTGTAGAGGCGCCGCTGAGTCGTCTGCACAAAATCTGTGACCGGTACATCGACCGTCCAGGTCTGTTCGTGGACAGGCTCCTTCGCAGGCGTCATAATCGTCAGTGCCAGTTCATATCGCCCGAGATACCGGTCGTTGTCCTTCATGAACCGGATCTCTTCGTGCGGCACCTGAACATAGACATCCAGCCGCGACTTCTCCGTCTGCTCAGAGGCATAGGCAACGACCTCAGCGTAAAACGTTGGTCCGAGCTCGACAGGACCCCGTTTCATCTCCGTCTGGCCGCGGCCATGAGCCCAGACGATGAGGAGGAGTCCCACAACAGCGACTGCCCTCGGGAGACCTTTCAGCATACACATAGTGTTATCCTGCCCTTCCATCATGAAACGTGTTCAAGGCAATCCGCGTACAGGTCGTACTCGCTGCACCCTGTCACCTTCACGTGCGCGAACGATCCGACCGACAAACCAGGGAGAGGACGGACAAACACTTCCTGGTCAATCTCGGGGGCATCCCACTCTGTCCGACCTACCATGAATTCACCTTCATTCCTGTCGAGGACAACTCTGAGCTCAGTGCCGACCAGGGATTCATTTCGTTCCTCCGAGATCCGCTGCTGGAGTTCCATGATTCTGCCCAGACGTTCTTCCTTTACATCCTGCGGCACCGGATCCCCGAGATCGAACGCTGTGGTTCCTTCTTCCTGTGAGTACGCAAAAACACCCAGTCTGTGAAACTTCATCTCCTCAACGAACCCGCAGAGCTGTTCAAAATCTTCTTCACGCTCGTTCGGATAGCCGACAATGAGCGTCGTTCGCAGCCCGATCCCGGGCACGGTTTCTTTGATGGCAAGGAGAAGTTCCCGCACCGCCCTTCCGGTGATTCCCCGACGCATCGATTTCAAGACTTCGTCAGACACATGCTGCACAGGCATGTCTATGTAGCGGCACAGTTTGAGCGATTCGCGGAAAACGTCCAGTATCTGCCTGGGGAACTTCATCGGGTACGCATACATCAGGCGTATCCATTCGATGCCCTCCACCTGCGCAAGCTCCCTGAGCACGCGATGAAGCCCTCGATCGCCGTCGAGGTCAAGTCCATAATACGTCGTGTCCTGGCCTATCAGGATCAACTCTTTCACGCCGTTGGCCGCCAGCGAGCGGGCTTCCAGGACGATTCTGTCGATGGGCTTGGAAACATGCTTGCCCCGCATGAGAGGAATGGCGCAGAAAGAGCATGGATTGTCGCACCCCTCCGAGATCTTGAGGTATGCATAGTGGGAAGGTGTTGTCAGTCTTCGCTCGCCCAGCAATTCTGCGCGAAAATCCACACCCAGTTCGCGAACGACCTGTTCGAGGTGATGCGATCCGAAATAGGCATCCACGGTCGGCATTTCCGCGGCCAGCTCCTTCGCGAAACGCTCGGAGAGACAGCCCATCACCACGACCTTCTTGAGCTTGCCTTCTTTCTTTCGCCCGATCGCCTCAACGATGGCATCAATTGATTCCTGCTTGGCGGCCTCGATAAAACCGCAGGTATTGATGACGGCAATGTCGGCGTTTTCCACATCATCGACAATGTGGGCTTTGCCCCTCACCAATTGGCCCAGGAGCACTTCTGAGTCCACCGTGTTCTTGGAGCATCCAAGGGTTACAACATTGATCCTCGGCGTATGGTTTCTGCCCATCCTCTTCACGATAGCACAACAAAATCAATGTAAAGATACACAATGGGGGCAACAAATACCAGACTGTCGAAGCGGTCGTACACGCCACCATGACCCGGGATGATGGTAGAAGAGTCTTTCACTCCCGCGTCTCGCTTGAACCTCGACTCGACAAGATCTCCCAGTTGCCCGAATACTCCGACGATGGCGCCGAGCACAAGCGCATCTTGAACCCTCAAGTAGTCCAAGACGAGTGATTGCGCCGCAAGCATGGTGAGGACGGCAGCAACGAAACCGAAGACTGCACCTTCCCACGACTTCTTCGGACTCACACGCTCGAAGAGTCGGTGACGCCCGAACGTCAATCCTCCAAAATAGGCCGCGGTGTCGCACATCCAAATCGTCGCCAGGAGGGAAACAATGGTGTAGCCCCCCCAGCGTGAAATCGTCGCGAACTGAACCTCATCCGCGAATCCAACCTGAAAGAATTTTGGGACAGGGAAACCGTACGGAAAGAGCTCCCGGAGAGAGATCAGCGTTCCGAAGAAGAGAGAGATGATAGTGACCCCGAAGACGGTCACCGCCGCATTGAGTGTGGGCGAGCCCTTCGTGCGAAACAACTCGATGAGGAGTACCAGGAGCAGCAGCACGAGGAGAACAACCATGAGAAATTGCAGCTGCGAGAACATCGAAAGACGAATCCCGCGGGCCTCAAAAAAGGAAAACAGTTCGACCTGGAGTCGCTCGTACAGAAATGCGCCGTTCACGACGAATCCACCTGCGATGCCGAGCGTTTTGAGAGGATACGCTCCCTTCTTCTCCGCCAGCGTGTAGAACTCATAGAGCGAAATCCCTGAGATCATAGCGACGAGCGCGAAAAACACGTAGCTCCCCTGCATCGCCGTCCAAACAATCACGGGAATCGCGACAACAGCGACCGCCACGCGGGTCGGTAGTGAGCCAAAGCGGGATTGTTCCATCAGGATCTCCAACAATTTTAACAAAGACACCTGAGCAGCGAAGACGGAAGGCCCATCAAGGCCTCACACCGCGAACCGTCACTGCAAATTCACATCTGACTCTCCTCGCCGGGGAGAGGTCTCTTGGTCAACCGGACGTACCACGAGAAGGTCAGTCCGAAGAGCGCCAGGGAGAAGACAAGTTGCGCGAGGAGCATTACGATATTCACTTCGCCCCCTTTCTCAACGCCAGCGACCATACTGTCTTCCGCGCTAAGGTATGTAACCATGACCGCCAGTGCATTGTTGAGAAAATGCACGGTCATGGGGAGGATCATGCTCTGAGATCGGTAGCGGAGCATGCCGAAAAAGATACCAAGGGCAACCAGCGGCACGACTGCAAAGGGATTGAAATGAAAAACGCCGAATATGAGACCGGCCCAGAACGCTGCACGGGCGGGAGAAACCAAACGCTCAAAGCAGCTCTGCACCAAACCGCGGAAAAGTAACTCCTCGACGATGGCAGGAGTGACGCTGACGACCAGCACGACAAACAGAAGCTCCGGCGCTCCCTTCGATGAGACGAGCGTCCGGAACATCTCTTCGATCATCTGCTTGGCGGGATCGATAATTTTCCTGAGCTCTTCCGGGAACGGGATGCGATCCTGGAAGAGAAGATAAATCTGAAGAACTTCCTGCAGGAAGAACAAACTGAGTATTGCGAAGAGCATCTCTCCGGAACGCGGAAACCTCCATGGAAAGACGCGCGACGACCGGTGATCAAGCAGCCGGGCAAAGACGATTGTCGGCAAAAGAATGAAGAGAATTTGGCCGCCCATGGTGAAAAACCGATGGAGCATCACGTTCTCGGGCGTCACTTTCGCACCGACAAACCAAAGCGTCAGAAGTCCGCCGATGACCTGGTATGAAACAAAGATGGCAAGGAGGGCGACGAGCGCAAAGACGGCAGGCGAGATGCTGTAACGCTCCGCGAAGGAGAGCTTCGTCGGCTCAGGAGCTGGCGGGAGCGGTGTGCTCCCCGTGGGTACGCTCACAATCGACTATCCTCTTGGTAATTCGAGCTTGATCATCGCCGCGAGGAGCGGGATCATGATTTCGTGGTGACCGGTGAAGGAATAACCCCGGCCATGGGATTGCGTCGGCCGTTCCACGACGTTGACTTGCGGCCGGTACTGGCGGATCATGTCAAAATTAGCCGTCGAGAATCCCTGTGCGCGATAGCCAAGATTCCGCGCAACGGTCAGAGTCTTTAGAAATACTTCCGGAAGAATGACGGCGGAGCCGACGTTGAGGACAACGCCGCCACCGCGAAGGTCCTTCACGGTATTTGCCAGGATCTTGAAATCTCTGTAGCTCATTTCACCGGTTGCGGCACCATCCATCGTCGGCTGCTGGTGAATGATATCCGTCCCGATCGCCGCATGCACGGTCACCGGGATGCTTCGTTCGTAGCAGGCGGCAAGGATACTCACGCTCCGGTTCGGGGCGCGAACAGCAATGAGCTTCTTCGCCAGCGTCTCACCGTAACCCTCGGTGGTTTCTGAAAACGAACGCACGAGAGCCCGGTTGATGAACTCGCCCGTTTCCCTGGACATCCCGAATTTCCCGTCGAGGATGTTGACGGCGACATCTTCCGACGTCCGGCCCCACATCGCAGTTTCGACATCATGGATGGCTGCCGCGCTGTTCATCGCAACGTGCGTAATCACGCCGTCCTGAACGAGGTCGATAATCAGCGGCGAGAGTCCGACCTTGATGACGTGCGCTCCCATCATCAGCACGACCGGCTTGTTCCGCCGCCGTGACCGGATGATATCACGAACGAGATCACGAAGCTCTTCCGCGGCAAGGATTCGCGGTAACGCTTCAACGAAATGAGAAAAACGTGCATTCCTCGCATCGAGAATGTGAGCGAAATCCTTCGGGGCAACTTTGCTCTTGCGGCTCTTGATGGAAATCGTCTTGATTCCGGCGAGCTTGATCTGTTTGTACTTGGACATAGGCCTTCACCGTACCTTGGCCTTTATCGGGCCGTTAATGCCTGAATATTCACGCAGCTCTGCGTCGATGGAGCCGACGATCACCTTCGTACTGACCTTGACTGGAATCTTCCGGTCGTCATCCGTCAGCCAGATGATGATTCTCCCCTCACTCTTGAATAGTCCACCCTCCTTCATCAGAGGCTCGACGATGATACAACTAAACGTCCCTGCGTCGACGTCTATTCGTTGCCGGCCGAGGAACTTGACGGCGAGCGTATAGGTAGTATCCTTGTAGAAGTTTTGGAGATAGATCTTCTCACCAACACGCGATTTCGAGTAGTCCATCGTCCGTACGAAATAGAACGCCGAGACGGCGTCGTGCACGTAGGGAGGGATAGGATACCGCTTGTTGTTTGCGTAGGCGATATTCCTTCCTTGATCAAACCACGCTGCGAAGTCGCGGCGGAACGAACCTTCCCGGACCCTCTGTGTGAACTTCCATGGAAAGATCCCCCGGGTGTCCAAGAATGTCTCATACCGGTCTTCGACTTTGTAGATCCACGAAAAGGTGCGTGTGGAATTGACTGTGAAGAGCACCTGGTATGCCGTCCGGCCGTAGATCGTGTCAAGTTTGGGCACGCTCATAACCGCTTCGCCAGCCGTAATGAAACTGTAACCGACGTCAAAGACGAGCCTCTCTCCCACTTCGAAGGCGTTGTGATTGATCGTGCGCAGTGAGGTCCCCGACTTGTAGAGATTCTCGCTCTCAGGTGGGGGGAGTACCCGCGGAGATTCCTGAGCAGCGGCGAACTCCTGCAAGCACGCGACACAAGCAACCAGAAGAGTGAACAGCAGAGTCCAGCGCATCATCGACCCATTGTTTTCATTTCGCTAGAAATCCACGGACCGCCGCCAGGACATCGTCGACGGTAATCTGATCCATACAATCATTCCCCTGACACGGTCCCCCCTTGCAGCGTGAGCAAAGAGCGTTCTCCGCGATGAATATGACTTTTTTCTCTGTCAGAGGTCCCCATCTCTTTGGACTGCATTCTCGAATTGGCGGAAACATGGCAATAACCGGAGTCCCCACTGCTGCCGCTATGTGCATCGGACCGGTCGAGTTGGAAACAAACGCCTTTGATAGGGCTAGAAACGCTGCCAGCTCCTTCAAATCGAAGCGGCCGACGATAGCTTTAGCTGCTCCCTGGGAACGTCGAACCACCGTTTCGACCAGCGCGTTCTCCTTCTCGTCGCCTGTGACGACAACCCTGATCCCCTCGTCCACTAAGCGCCTGGCGAGGTCGCCGAACCGCTCGGGACTCCAATCCCGGGCGGATCCGCCGCTCCCAGGATGCAGCGCTACAAATTTCTCAGTGTCCGGGATTCCTAATTTCCGAAGTTCGGCCTTTGCCGCCATCTGGGCGTCGTCAGGTATCGAGAGCGAAACCAAAGGCACGTCGGTCGTCTCACAACCGATCGAGCGAAGAAGCGAGACATTGTACTCGGCTTCATGCTTCTCGGCTGTCTTCCTGTGCTCGAATACCTTCCGACTGAAAAAGAACGAATACCAACGATACCCCGATCCTACACGAACCGGGATGCGGGCCAGGAAGAGTACCAGGGCGATTCGAAACGTTGGATGCGAAACCACGACAAGGTCAAATCGCTGCGCCCTCAGCTCGCTGAGCATTTTCCAAAACGCCTTGTGTTGACCAGCCTCATCGTACAGAATGATCTGATCAAGCCCGCTTGTTCCGGCGATCAGCTTGCTGGTATAGGAGCGGACCAGCATGGAAATTCGGCAGGACGGAATCTGAGAACGAAGAACCGAAATCATCGGCAGGGTCAGAACCACGTCGCCAACCCTATCCGTCCGGACAACCAGAATATTCTTGTAGGTGCTCTGGTTCACTCCGCACCGATGCTCAATGCATTCAATATACGGGAAGGCGGTCCGAGCTGCAAGATAATGGAAGGAGTTCGGACGACGCGCATCCGGATCTCCGGCACGCCCATGCATCGATCCAGGTTGTTCATCGGCATCCGGAGGTCACGTGATGAACACCTTCGCGACGTCGAGCAGAATGGACGGCTGATTCCAGAGCGCCGTACGGAAAATCCCCCCCACTGTTCGTTTCTCTTCCGGCAGCTTTACCGCGTTGTCGCACAGCTTATTCAGCGTATCGTCAGAAAAGTTGTAGATAGCTTCCTTGATGCGGTAGAACACTTCGTGGCGCCATCCAAGGCGATCATGCCATCGCTTCTCGTATTCTCTCAAATAGTCGGGCTTGTGCTGCCGAAGAGACTCGGCGGCAACCTGTCCGGCTATCATTCCCCCGATCATACCGCTGATGATTCCGCCACCTGACACCGGATTGACCTGATGCGCGGCATCGCCGACGAGCATCACATTCCCTTTGACAATCTTGTCACAGGTCCTGGCGCATGGGACACCGCCTGCGATTCGAGTAAGTATCGCGGCATGAGGGAATTTGTTTTGCACGAACTCATCCAGCCAACGGGCGGCAGCTTTCTCCTTTGCACATTCAACGCTGATGCCGATGCCAACGTTCGCGCTGTCTCTTCCCTTTGGAAACACCCAGAGGTAACCACCCGGGGCAATCTGATCACCAAAATAGAAATCCAGAACGCCTTCATGAACGGCGACGCCGGAAAGCGTTACCTGTGCACAGCTTTCCATGTCATGGATGTGACACGTGGTGTCGATTCCAGCCCACTTTCCCACTCGACTTTCGACACCATCGGCACCGACAATGATCTTTGCCTGAATGTCGACTTTTTGATCCTTGATCAGGGCGCGAACGCCGGTGATTTCATCGTTCACCCTGATGAGATCATAAACATAAGCTTTCGTGACGACCTCAGCCCCTTTCTTCACTGCAAGCTTCGCGAGCTCATAGTCGAAGACACGGCGCTCAAGGACGTAGCCGATTCCATCGAGCCGCGGCACGATGGAATTCCCGTTAGGCACTACGATGCGGAACTTGCTGACGGTCGCCGCTATCCATCGAGGATCGGGTTCGATGAACTGAACTACCCCCTCGTGACTGACTGCTTCTGCGCAACGCACCGGATACCCGACATCACGGTCCTTCTCCAGCACCAGGACAGAAGCTCCTCCTTCGGCTGCATACCGGGCCGCCGTCGTCCCGGCGGGACCCGCTCCCACGACTATCACGTCATACTGACTTTTCATAGCAATCCCCGGCCATTCTCAAAATGATGGAGGAAAGGCCTGTGGCAGCGAAACTTCTTTCGGCAGGTGCCCTGTCCCCTCCCGGTGAAATTCGATCACTTCCCAGGGACAGGCCCAGACGCACTTCCGGCAATTGGTGCAGCGCTCATCGATGATCCTGATTTCCGACTCGAGCAGCTCGATGGCGTCCTCCGGGCAGACTCCGACACAACAACCACAGAAATCACATTTTCCGGGAACGATATAGATCATCAGCGGTGTCGTACGAGGCACAAGCTTCCTTTCTTTCGGGTGCAGTCGTTCATTTCGCCTCCAGGAACTCCCCGGAATCAACCGAGAGCAGTTGTTTGGTCAGATCCAGATGACGTTGAACATACGTCTGAGGATCATCACCGCGCTGCCCAGCTTCCTTGAGAGCCTTCTGATTCTCTTCTATTTGTCGTTGAAGCGTTCGTTTCTTGAGTGCCGCCAGCACATCGCGTGCGATCGCCAGGGGGTCCGGCTCCTCCTCATTGCTCTCCACATCCCACCGCTTGCTCACTTCATACCGGCTCATCACGATATCAGTAACGAGATTCTTGAGAAGCGGATCCTCAATCTCTCCCACAATCTCCGTCACCTTCCCCGGACCGCGCTCATCGAACCTCGTCAGGAGGAATTCCACGATTTTCCTGATCTGTGGATCGGTGAGATCCGAAGTGCTCATGTGCGAGAACAGAAACCCGATCATTCTCTCCTGGTTCTCGAGCAGCAATTTGACGATGTCCCGTTCCACGACAGGAATCGCCTTCGTACCCTGTGCGGTTGCTGTGGAACCTGCCGCGTCTGTGCCGGTCGAGAATCGTGCGCCCGAGGGTGGGCGCGCAACTCCGGCGCCTCCACCTTGAGCCCGCCCCGGCAGCCAGCGTTCAAGTTCCCGGTACAGGATTGACTCGTAGACATCATACTTTGTCGCGACTTCCTTGATGTAGAAATTGCGCTTGAGCTCATCACGCATTTTCGCTATCGACTGCACGATCGAGCGGACGGCTTGTGTTTTCCCTTCGGGAGTAGTGAAAGCACCCGCACGCAAAAACTGTTTAGCTTTGAAGTCGATAAACGAGACGGCCTGCTCAAGGAGTTTCCGAAACTCTTTTCCCCCCGACTTCCTGACGAACGAATCAGGATCTTCGCCTTCCGGAAGCTCCACAATCGAGATATCGAGATCCTGGGCAAGGGCGATGTCCATTCCCCGGAGAGTCGCGTTCGATCCGGCCGAGTCGGCGTCATACACCAATGTGAGTCTCTTCGTGTAGCGGGAAATCAGCTGTACCTGCTCCTCTGTGAGAGCCGTGCCGCTCGACGCAACGACATTCTGGATCCCTGCCTGATAGAGGGAGATCAGGTCGGCATAGCCTTCGACCATCAACGCATTTTCTTCTGAACGAACTGCGTCTTTGGAATGGAAGAGGCCAAAGAGAATTCGACTCTTGTTATAGATCGGGGTTTCGGGAGAATTGATGTACTTCCCCAGAGGGTCATCCTCGCGCAGCTTGCGGGCCCCGAACCCCACAACTCTGCCGGTCGTGATGAAAATCGGAAACATGGCCCGGCCCCGGAAGTAGTCATAGTCGGTCCCGTCTTCGCGCGTGCGGAGGAGCCCTGCTTTGAGAAGGTCCTCACGCTTCAGGCCTTCCTCCTTAGCGCGTTTGGCGAATCCATCCCAGGAGTTCATCGCATAACCAAGTCCGAACGTGCGGATGGTTTCGTCGGTGAACCCCCTCTGGTGGTAGTACTCGAGCGCCGACCTGCCTTCATCGGTCTTGGTGAGATTGTTGTAGAACGTGAGCCCCGCAAACCGGCAGACATTGTAGAGACTCTCGATTTCGCTTTGGTGCTCCTGATCGGATTCAACAAAGGAAATGACGATCCCGACTTTTTCTGCAAGCGACCGCACCGCCTCGGTAAACGAGACTTTTTCGAACTCCATCACAAACGTAAACACGTTCCCACCGCGCCCGCAGCCAAAGCAATGGTAGACCTGTTTCTCAGAACTGACCGTAAAAGAAGGCGTTTTTTCCTGATGGAAGGGGCAGAGACCAGTGAAATTCTTCCCCCGTTTTTTCAGGCGTACATGCTGGGAAACAACATCGACGATGTCGTTGGCAGAGCGAATTTCTTCAATCTTCTCAGGGGAAATACGCATTCTGGGGTCCAATGTAGCCAAATATGCAAGTACAAGCAAACCAGGCAGATGTCCGAAATCTACGTCTGAATCGCACTCTGGATTTCGGCCATCTACCCCGGACAAACAAAAAAACCCTCCTGCTCTTTCGAACAGGAGGGTTTGCACAGCGAATCCGAAGGCAGTTTAGTACATGTCTCCGCCCATCCCACCCGGGTGAGGCATCTGAGCACCCTTGTCCTTCTCGGGCTTCTCGACGATGGTCGCTTCCGTCGTCAGCAGGAGGCCTGCAACGCTGGCAGCGTTTTCCAGAGCGATACGAGCAACCTTTGTCGGGTCAATAACTCCGGACTGGATGAGGTTCTCATACTTCTCGGTTTGGGCATTGAAGCCGAAGTCGTCTTTACCTTCCTTGATCTTATTCACGACGACTGAGCCTTCGAGACCGGCGTTTTCGACGATCAGGCGAATCGGCTCCTCGACTGAGCGGCGAATGATCTCGACACCGATCTTTTGATCTTCGTTGTCGGTCTTCACTTCTCCGAGCTTCTTCTGGCAGCGCAGGTAGGCAACGCCACCACCGGGGACGATACCTTCCTCGACCGCGGCGCGCGTTGCATGGAGCGCGTCCTCGACACGTGCCTTCTTTTCCTTCATTTCGACTTCTGTCGAAGCGCCGATCTTCAGCACGGCAACACCGCCCGACAACTTCGCCAACCGCTCCTGCAGCTTCTCCTTGTCGTAGTCCGATGTGGTCTTTTCAATCTGTTGCTTGATCTCGTTGATGCGCTTCTTGATATCTTCTTTCTTGCCAGCGCCCTCGACAATTGTTGTGTTGTCTTTATCAATGGTCACGCGCTTTGCCGTGCCCATATAGGACAGCTGAGCGTTCTCGAGCTTAAAGCCCTTCTCTTCGGAAATCACCGTGCCGCCCGTCAGAACCGCGATGTCTTCCAACATTGCTTTACGGCGATCGCCGAATCCGGGCGCCTTCACAGAGCAGACACGCAAGGTGCCGCGCAGCTTGTTCACAACAAGGGTTGCCAGCGCTTCGCCTTCGACTTCCTCTGCAATGACGAGGATCGAACGGCCGGACTGGGCAATTTTCTCGAGTAGGGGAAGGAGATCCTTCATCGCGCTGATCTTCTTGTCATGGATTAGGATGTACGGATCTTCGAGGATCGTCTCCATGGTCTCTGCGTCCGTCACGAAGTACGGCGAGAGATACCCGCGATCGAACTGCATTCCTTCGACGACATCCAGCGTGGTCTCAGTTCCTTTTGCTTCCTCGACGGTAATGACACCGTCTTTGCCGACTTTTTCCATGGCATTCGCAATGAGCGTGCCGATGGCGCGATCGTTGTTGGCAGAGATTGCCCCGACCTGTGCGATTTTCTCTTTGTCATCGCCGACTGTCTTGCTCATTTCCTTCAGACCCTCGACGATCTTCTGCACCGCGAGGTCGATCCCGCGCTTCAGGTCCATTGGGTTTGCTCCGGCGGTCACGTTCTTCAGGCCTTCACGGACGATTGCCTGCGCGAGGACGGTCGCTGTTGTCGTACCATCGCCGGCGACATCCGAGGTCTTGGACGCAACCTCACGAACCATTTGTGCTCCCATGTTTTCGATCGGATCGGTGAGCTCAATTTCCTTGGCCACCGTCACGCCGTCTTTGGTCACTGTCGGTGCACCGAACTTCTTGTCGATCACGACGTTGCGGCCTTTAGGTCCCAACGTGACCTTCACTGCATCAGCGAGTTGGTCGACACCACGCTTCAGAGCAGCTCGGGCATCCGTATTGAAATTAATCAACTTTGCTCCCATAGCTTTGTATCTCCTTTCGTCAGAAATTACTTTTTCGGCATGATTGCAAAGATATCGCTCTCGCGCATAATGAGGACTTCCTCACCGTCGATCGTGACTTCCGTGCCCGAATATTTTCCATACAGCACCTTGTCACCGATTTTCACTTCCAGGGGAATCACTTTTCCCTCGTCTGATGTCTTTCCGGGGCCGGTCGCAATCACCTCGCCCCATACCGGCTTTTCCTTCGCCGTATCCGGAACGATGATTCCACCTTTGGTTTTCTCTTCCGCGGCCGATGGCTTAACGACCACGCGATCTGCCAATGGCTTGAGGATCATAAGATATCTCCTATAAGGATTTGTAAATAAAAGACTTACAGTGTACTTGGCGAATTAGCACTCTCTTGCATTGAGTGCTAATAATATACGCGGAAAAATCGGTCTTGTCAAGAAGGATTTTTTGTCGGAAAACGATGGAAAATCGCCCCGGCGTGAGCCAGTTGGTCTTGGAGGGGAGGCGGCAGAGGTTCAGGAAGGTTCCGATTCGACGTGCTTCGGACAACCCTCAATTACCAGCACGTACTCACCGCGAGTCTGCTTGCGGTTCAATTCCAGAAGGACGGATGAGATAGGTCCCCGGACGATTTCCTCGAACTTCTTTGTGAGCTCTCTCGCCACGACGACGTTGCGCTCGCCAAAAAAAGTTCTGATCTCTTCAAGAGTTTTCAGGACTCGGTGAGGGGATTCGTACAGGACCACCGTTCGCGGCTCGGTGCTGAGGATGCCCAACTTCGTCTTCCGTCCCTTCTTCTGCGGAAGGAAGCCTTCGAAAACGAAGCGATCGGTAGGCAAGCCGCTGACAATCAGAGCAGAAACAAAGGCCGATGGACCCGGAATTGGTACGACAGAGATTCCAGAAGCGAGGCAAGATTGTACAATGTGGAAGGCAGGATCAGAGATCCCGGGCGTGCCCGCATCGGAAACGAGAGCGATTGACTGGCCTCCTCGGAGCTTCTCGATCAGCTGCGGCGTACGGTGGCGCTCGTTGTAGCTGAAGTAGCTCACCATCGGCTTGCTGATGGAGTAATGATCGAGCAGAATCTTCGTTTTCCGCGTATCCTCGGCAGCAATCAGATCGACGGAGGAGAGCACTTTCAGAGCTCGGTGGGTAATGTCCTCCAGGTTGCCGATGGGTGTGGCGACAAGGTAAAGGGTGCCGGAGACAACATGACCTTCCGGAGGATTCCCCTGGTTCACGATATCCGTCGGATGGTTCACGTTCCCCAATCCCTCGCATAACGGAAATCCACATTCACTGTCCGGTAGGAGACTTTGGCGATCAGCGGCGGGCGACGCTTGAACTGGTTTTTCTGGATCATCGATTTCACACGCGCGACGAACTCAGGTTCAAAGCCGAGCTTCGCCAGCTCGTCGTCGTTTCGCCGTTCATCGACCAGGCGGTACAGAAGAGAATCTAGCTGGCTGTACGTGAGCCCCAGCTCCGCCTCGTCCGACTGCCCTTCCCAAAGATCTGCCGTCGGTGTTTTGTCAATAATGTTCTGCGGAACGCCAAGCGCACGCGCTAATTGCCGGACCTGGGTCTTGTAAAGATCTCCGATGGGATTGATGGCGGACGCGGTGTCGCCGTAGAGCGTCCCATATCCCACCATGATCTCCGTCTTGTTGCTTGTTCCAACGACCAGTGCTCGTTCGCGCGCTGAGATGTCGTAAAGGACAATCATCCGCACCCGCGCCATCACATTCCCCCGTCGGACGTTGTCCTTCACCTTCCTCGCCTCGCAATAAGCATCAACCATGTCCGAGATATCGACAACTTCAGAGCGTATCCCAAGCCGCTCGACAACCAGTGTTGCATCAGCCACGCTCTTCGGATGACTCGACTTGTATGGCATGATGATGCCATAGGTGCATTCTTTCCCGAGGGCTTCGGCAGTGAGATAAGCGCTTACGGCCGAATCAACTCCTCCGGAAACGCCGATCACGCCCTTCTCGAAACCGGCACCCTTCGACTCATCCTTCACAAAATGAACGAGCAAGTTCCGGACAACGTCTGTGTTAAGCTCCAGTCCATCAAGTTGCTCCGGCGAATTCGTCTCCACAGGCATCCCTTCGTTTGTGATAGGTTGCTTCAGTCGCCTTGTGCGATCTCCACGAGCGCCTGCCGAATGATGCGCAGCCCCTCATCAATTTCACCCGAGGTGACATTCAGAGGCGGCCGGAAGCGAATCGCACGGTCGCCGCAGCCGATGAGGATGAGCCCGTCATCGTACGCCTTGATCCGCAGTTGATCCCTGCTCTGGGCCGTGTCGAGATCGATTGCACAAAGCAGACCGCGACCCCGCGCATTTGACACCAATCCCGGGAACTCCTCCTGCAGGCCTTCTAGCTTCCCGAGTAGATACGCTCCGACGGTGTTTGAGTTTTCGACCAGCTTCTCTTCATGAATGATCTCGAGAATCCGTTGGAATCGGACCATATCGACGAGATTCCCGCCAAACGTGGAATTGATCCGGCTTGGCTTGTGAAATACGTTTTCAAGAACGTCATCGATGCGACGGCTGCACAGGAAACCGCACACCTGTGTCTTCTTGCCGAACGCCATCATATCCGGCTTCACAAAATACTCGTGGGCCCACATCTTTCCTGTGATACCGACTCCCGTCTGCACCTCGTCGAACACCAACAGAATTTCGCTCTCATCACAGATTGTCCGCAGCTGTGTGAAGAATTCCTTCCTGAAGTGGTTGTCACCGCCTTCACACTGAATGGGCTCGATGATGAGGGCTGCAATGTCGTCGGGATTATTGATGATGGCTTGCTTGATCTGCTGAATGGCGATAGCTTCGGCCTTCTGGACGCGCGCGAGATTTTCCTTCTTCAGCGGAAATTCGATCGCAGGATTGTGGATCCGGGGCCATCGGAACTTGGGGAAGTAATTGGTCTTGGTCGGATCCGTATTCGTCAGCGAAAGCGTATAACCGCTCCTACCGTGGAAGGCCCGCCGGAAGTGAATGACCTGGTGGCCCCTTTCCTCGGTGTAACCCTTGATGAAATTCTTGCGCACTTTCCAGTCGAACGCCGCCTTCAGCGCGTTCTCGACCGCCAACGCACCACCGTCGACGAAAAACGCGTACGGCAGATACTCCGGCTTGGCAATCCTGGCGAACGTCTCCACGAACTCAGCCATCTCAACCGTGTAAGCATCAGCATTGGATGGCTTGTTCACAGCGACGTAGGCAAGCTTCTCGAGAAAATCGGGGGAAGTAAGCTTCGGATGGTTCAAGCCTACCGAACCGGAGGCAAAGAACGTGAAAAAATCGAGATACCGCTTGTTGTACCGCGAATCGTAGACGTAGGCGCCCTGGCTTCGCTTCAGGTCAATGATGAGGTCGAAGCCATCGACCAGCATGTGCCTGGCCAAGGCGGCGTGCACCTCGGCTGGCGCAATCTTGATCGGGTTCTTTGTCGTGGGTTTTTCCTCTGGTCGTACGATTTCGTCCGCTGGAATTGCTCCTGCCGAGGGCTTCGCGGCCACCCTCTCACGTGCGGCGGTCAATGTCTCTGTCATAGATCACCTTCAAGGTCTTTCTGTTGTGGATTATGTCATGGATAGGCATTGACATCTCCACGGTCAGAAGAATTCCTGGTGCTCGTACAGAGAGACAATATAGGGACGACCGCTCATGGACTACTTCTCGACGTTATCGATCTGAGCTCGCTGCAGTGTGCCGCTGTAGTCAACGTAAACCGTTTTCCACTCGGAGAAGAATTCGTACACCGTCCAACCGCCTTCCCGGTGGCCGTTTCCGGTTTCCTTGACGCCGCCGAACGGCATATGCGCTTCCGCCCCGATCGTCGGGCTGTTGATGTACGTGATGCCGGCCTTGATATCCCGAATGGCCCTGTAGGCGTTGTTGATGTTCTGCGTGTAGATCGATGAAGAAAGCCCGTACGTCGTATTGTTGGAGACTTCGATCGCCTCCTCGAGGGTCTTGATCTTGATGACCGACAACACGGGTCCAAATATCTCCTCGCGAGCAACTCTCATCGACGGGGTCACGTCTCCCAGCACTGTCGGCTCATAGAACCACCCTTTGGCGAGATCCCCCTGCTTTGCGGGTTTGCCACCGGTCAGGACTTTGGCTCCCTCGCCAATTCCAATCTGCACGTACTCATCGACCGTTCGCCGCTGACTTTCATTCACACAAGGCCCCACATCGACATTTTCCTTCAATCCGTCACCCAGCCGGAGCTTCTTCGTATGGTCGACAACCATCGCTACAAACTTGTCATAGACTTTCTCTTGGATGATCAAACGGCTGGTTGCTGTGCACCGCTGGCCGGTCGTACCGAACGCTCCCCAAAGAACTCCGTCGAGGGCCAGATCCAGGTTTGCGTCATCCATCACGATCTGGGCGTTCTTGCCCCCGAGCTCCAGAGAGACCCGCTTGAGCGACCTGGATGCGATTTCCGAAATCCGTTTTCCGACTGTGGTTGAGCCGGTGAAGCTGACAAGGTCAACGTCCGGATGTTCCACCAGCCTGTTGCCTACCTCGCTGCCGCCGCCATGAACGATGTTGATGACTCCGGGTGGCACTCCGGCCTCGAGCAGAATTTCAACAAGCCTCGTCGCCGTCGCAGGAGTGTCTGATGCCGGCTTGAAGACGACCGTGTTGCCGCAGAGGAGTGCAGGGAAGATCTTCCATGTCGGGATCGCCATCGGAAAATTCCAGGGCGTGATGATTGCCGCGACGCCGATCGGGACCCGTATCGCCATGTTAAGTTTGTTTGGAAGCTCGGACGGAACCGTGTGACCGAAGAGTCGCCTCCCTTCTGAAGCGGCATAGTACGCCGTATCAATACCTTCCTGCACGTCGCCGCGGGTTTCGAGGAGGACTTTTCCCATCTCCCTCGTCATCTGCTGTGCGACCTCTTCCTTGTACTGCGTCATGAGATCACCAACCTTCTTCAGAATGTCGCCTCGCTTTGGCGCCGGAACGAGACGCCATGACTCGAATGCCTTTTGGGCTGCCTTCACGGACTGATCGACATCCTCCTTGCTGGAGAGAGGGAAGGTGCCGATCACATCATCCCAGTTGGCCGGATTTCTGTTTTCGAACGTCCGTCCTGTTTTCGAATCGATCCACTTGCCATCAATGTAATTTTGAAACTTCTTCGCCATAGTACTGCTCCCTGTTCATTCTAAGCCGACCTGTTTGAAAATGTAGTCCACATGCTTGAGGCTCCGCCGGGGATCGAACAGAACATCGAGATCCGCGGATGTGAGCAGCTTCCGCACTTCCTCCCGCTGTTCAACGAGAGTCCTGAAACTCTGCCCCTGTTGCCAGACCCGCATCGCTTCTTCCTGAACGATACGGTACGCATCTTCCCGCTTCATGCCGGCCTTCGTGAGCGCCAGCAATATCTCTTGAGAGAAGATCAACCCATGAGTCCGATCGATATTAGCCTGCATGTGATCGGGATACACGAGCAACTGATCGACGATCTTGGTGAACTGCGCCAGCATGTAGTCGAGGAGAATGCAGCTGTCGGGGATGATCACACGCTCGACCGAGGAATGCGTGATGTCCCGCTCATGCCAAAGGGCCACGTTTTCCATTGCGGCCAGGGCATTTCCGCGAAGGACACGTGAAAGTCCGGCGACGCGCTCGCAGGTGATCGGATTTCGTTTGTGCGGCATCGCCGAGGAGCCTTTCTGGCCTTTTGAGAAATACTCCTCAGCCTCGAGGACTTCGGTTCTCTGGAGGTGGCGGATTTCTGTCGCGAATTTCTCCAGAGAGCTGCCGCAAAGAGCCAGCGTGTTCATGAACTCTGCGTGCCGGTCGCGCTGAAGCACCTGCGTCGAAATCGGCGCCGGCTTCAACCCGAGCTTTTCGCAGACGTGCCGCTCCACCGAGGGGTCGAGGTGCGCGTAGGTACCAACCGCTCCCGAAATCTGGCCGACAGCCACGCTTGCACGCGCTTGTTTCAGGCGTTCAATGTTTCGCATAGTTTCGGCATACCAGAGCGCGAGCTTCAGGCCAAAGGTTACGGGTTCTGCATGAATACCGTGCGTGCGCCCGATCATCAGAGTCTTCTTGAATTCTTTGGCACGCCGGCCGAGAACTTCTTTCAGGCGATCGAGGCCGGTGATGAGCAAATCAGCCGATTGCTTCATCTGGATTGCCAGCGCCGTATCGAGAACATCAGAGGAAGTCATCCCGAGGTGGATATGACGCGATTCGGGCCCAACGTACTCGCCGACGTTTGTCAGAAACGCAATGACGTCGTGCTTCACTTCCTCCTCTATCTGAAGAATCCGCTCAACATTGAAGTTCGCCTTCGCTTTGATCACCTCGACTGCTTCCGGAGGGATCACGCCGAGCTTCGCCTGCCCTTCACATGCGACGATCTCAATATCAAGCCAGATCTGGAACTTGTTTTCGTCTTCCCAAATTTTGCCCATCTCCGGGCGTGTGTAGCGTGCAATCACAGATCGTCTCTCTCAGATTATGGTTTCTTCTCAAGCTTCAAATCGATCGAGATCGTTTTCTTCTCGCGGAAGACCTTGAGCTTGATAATATCGCCAGGACTCGCGTCGGCGAGAATGCCCACAAACTCTTCGGCAGAGTTGATCCTGTCAGAGTTTACCTCCAGGATGATGTCCCCGACGCGAAGGTCGGCCTTCTCTCCCGGACCGTTCTTGTACACATCGCTGACGATGATTCCCCGGACTTCCGTAAGGCCGAAGTACCGGGCGACACGCGCATCGACCTCCTGCGCCTCGAACCCTGTGTAGATGTCACGGGAGACCTGGCCTCTTTTCCTCAACTCAGTGACAATCTTCTTTACCTTGTTTACTGGAATCGCGAACCCGTAGCCGACGAAGGCCTGGCTGACGCCGCCTGTGAAGATGAGCGTGTTGATGCCGATGACATCACCATTGCTGTTCACCAACGGGCCCCCGCTGTTTCCTCCGTTGATCGCAGCATCGGTTTCGATCATGTCGCGATACACCGCGTTCCCCTGCTTGCCAAGATTCATTCCCACTGAGCTGATAACGCCGACGGTGACCGTCGGTTTGTCGTTGATCTCAAACAGGCCGAAAGGATTGCCGAGAGCAATCGCCCATTCTCCAATGACGATGTCGTCAGAGATCCCGAGATTCGCATAGGCGTGATCATTCCCATCCACTTTCAGGAGTGCCACATCGCTGATCGGATCCGCGCCGACGAGTTTTGCCTTCATTTTGTTCCCGCCGACGAAGGTGACGGTGATTTCCTTTGCATTCCCAGCGACGTGATAGTTCGTGACGATGTACCCATCGGGCGAAATCACGACTCCCGAGCCGAGGTTCTTGACCTCGTACCGCTGAGGTCCAATGAACTGCCGCATGAGCGGATCGTTGCCAAAGAACTGCCGGAACCAGGGATCGACGTTCAGGATGCCCGGCTGCTCGCGTATCTCGGTAACATTGATTCCGACGGTGGCAGGGCTCACCCGGGCTATGGCGCTTGTGATGGCATTGCGCCGGGAAGAGCCAACAAGGTCTTGCTTGTCGGCGCCTTTGTCCTGGACCCGGACTGCTGCCGGGAATGCCTCAGTGAACGCGCCGTTGCCTTCCGCCGCTGCCGAGGCGGCTGAGGGCTTGATTGCATAGCCGATCCCAACGCCTACGAGCAGCGGAACCGCAAAGAGAACAAGGATTTTCGGGTAGTTTCGTTCCATGGTGTGAAGAATGCCTTATGATGATGAAGGGATATTTTGGTCCGGCCCTGACGAGCCTTTCCAAACGTCTTTCATCGCATCAAGATGACCGACAAGAAGCACAAAACTGATGATGCAAGAAAAAAATTCGAACGTCCAGCGATCGACATGGACGAAAATGATCCTCTCCGACCACTCCCACGGTACCGCCCAAACGACCAACGGTGTCAGGAGGATCGCAGCTAAATTCGACCAGAGAATATCTCGTTTCAAGAGCCGCGCAATCACCCAGAGGGTGCACCAGGCAACGGTATACACCAAGCCGATCGTGACCAAACCACCTGCCGTGGTCGAGAGCCCCCTCCCACCTTTGAACCCCGTCCAGACAGGATAATTGTGCCCGCCAACCGCTCCCAGGAGCGACACGCCCTGAATCCAGAATGAATCAGGGATGAGCAATCCTGCCAGTAAAACGGCAACAAATCCTTTCAGAGCGTCGAGAAAACCAACAATCAAGCCGACCAGCCTTGACTGAGTTACCACGTAGGCGTTGTAGCCACCTGCGTTTCCGCTGCCTGCTCGGCGGATATCCGCGCTAGATGTGATTCTGACAACGAGGAGGGCGAATGGGATCGACCCTAAGAGGTAACTCCCAAGAACAACCGCAAGAAGTTCAAACATTCCGCTGCCGGCTCATGTCCACGTCAGAATCCGTCTCTTCAGGGAAAGTTACAGAAAAGGGGTCCTAGAAGCAAGGTAAGTGACGCTGTGGAACAAGGCGCGTTGCAGGAGAAGCGGAGTGTTTTTGGGGGGATTAGGGGGATCAGTCGCGACTTGCGGACAAGATCTCACTCGCCTCTGCCGTGGCGAGTCATAAGGTCATTTGTGGCCTGCTGCGGATCCTTGTTTTCGAAAAGGACTTGGTGTACCTCGGTCATAATCGGGAGTTCGATTTCATATTTCTTCTCAAGTTCGCGAACCGAGCGGGCCGTGGCAACACCTTCAGCAACCATCACCATCTCTTTGAGAACCTCATCCAGCTTTCGGCCCTTTCCAAGTTGCTCACCCACGTACCGGTTCCGGCTGTGACGACTCATACAGGTCACAATGAGATCCCCCATACCCGAGAGGCCCGCAAATGTCCGCGGTTGCGCACCAAGCTTCACGCCAAGGCGTGTAATCTCGTAGATGCCACGTGTCATGATAGCCGCCTTGGTATTGTCGCCAAAGCCGGCTCCATCGCCGATGCCCGCGGCGATCGCGATCACGTTCTTCAGGGATCCCCCAAGTTCCACTCCTCTCATATCGTCGTTGACATAGACCCGGAAATAGTTGGTCATGAAGGCGTCCTGGACAATCTTGGAGGTTTTCGGCTTGAAGGAGGCAGCCACGACCGCTGTCGGAATTTGACGCGAGACTTCCTCGGCGTGGCTTGGTCCAGAGAGGATAGCCAGATTCTCCTTCCGCTCGTGCTGCAGGACCTCCAGTATCACCTCGGACATCGTCTTGAGCGTTTCGTTCTCGATTCCCTTTGCGACGTTACAGATGATGGTCTGCTCCAACGGGAGCGGGGCGATGCGTTGAATGACCGAGCGGAGGTACTGGGACGGCACAGCCATGACGATCATGTCACGGCCCTCGCTTGAGACCTCGAGGTCGTTCATGATCTTGAGATTGGGGGGGAGAGAAATGCCGGGAAGAAACTCGGGGTTTTCATGCCGTTCGCGCATGAGCTCCGTCTGCTCGAGGGTGTAGGCCCAAAGGGTGACCTCGTGACCATTGCCGAGGAGAACGAGCGCTAGTGTCGTTCCCCAACTTCCGGCGCCAAGGACGGTGACTTTCATCAGAATTGTTGCTCTTCTGGAGTGCTGACGAACTTTCGGCTGGCTCAGGCCTTTGTCCGGCGTGCCTGAGCGGAGTTACGGCGAAGTATTGGTCTCCCGGGCTTTGTTCCGGGTAAAGCTCGTGATCTTTTTCTCTGTCCCCTCGATCAAACGCTTGATGTTTTGACGATGCGCGTAGACCAGAAGGATAGCCAGGGAGAGGCTGAAGACAATCAATGTCCTGTAACTTTGGATTTCATCGCCGAAGATGTTATGGCGGACGAAGATGGAGAGCGGAAATGTAACCGCGGCCGCGATGGAACCGAGGGATACATACTTGTACGCCCAGAACACAAGGAGGAAGACTCCAATGGAAATTGCGAACTCTGTCGGCGCGATGCCAAAGAGCATCCCTGCTCCGGTGGCAATACCCTTGCCGCCCTTGAAACCGGCGAACACTGTCCAGATGTGCCCAACGATCGCTACACCGCCACAGATCATCTGGATGATTGTGAAATCATCGAACGGGGTCTTGTTGTAGAACGGAAGCGTTGGATCCCAGAACAACCGTGAAATCAATGCCGTGGCGACGACGCCCTTTGCCATGTCGACGAAGATGACAAAAAGGCCTGACTTCCACCCAAGCACACGGAAGACATTCGTCCCGCCTGCATTGCCGCTGCCTTTCGTGCGGATATCAAATCCATGGATCCACTTGGACAGCATAATGCCCGTCGGCATGGAACCAATGATATAGCTAAAAAGGACAACGATCGCCAGATTGATCATCCCCAAAAACCTTTCACGCGTTGAGTCAGACTACATTGATTAAATTTAGGCACTACCCTTTTGAGATGCAACAAAATTCAGAACGAGTCCTGTTTGCAGTGTCCCTCATCACGTACAACTAGAGGAGCCCTTTGGATCGCCAACGCTCAAGAATCAACCGTCCCAGTTCCAGATCTTCCTGGGTCGTGATCTTGATGTTATCGTAAGATCCCTCGACGATTTTTGCTTTCACTCCCAACCGCTCGACGAGGGCGGCTTCATCAGTTGCATAAAACCGATGGCGTTTCGCTTCGTTGTACGCTTTCACGAGAAGAGAGGCCTTGAAGGCTTGCGGTGTTTGAACAAGCCACAGAGCGTTCCGGTCGAGCGTCTCATCGAAGAACTCTCCTCCTCTCGATCTGCGAATAGTGTCCTTTGGTTGGACCGCCAGCACAGCCGCATCGTGGTCCTTGCAGGCGCGGATAATCTGCGAAATTCTTTTCGGTTCGATGAAGGGCCTGACTCCGTCATGGACGAGCACGATATCCGAGGGTCTGTACGCGAACTTCCTCAACACGTTGTCGACGGAATCCTGACGATGGGTCCCCCCCACCGTCACAAGGCTCACCTTGTGCAATCGATAATGGGAGATCATGGACTCCATTTCAGCGATCGACTGCTCCGGGACCGCAACGGCAATTTCGTCAACGTCCGGGCAATGCTCGAATCGCTGAAGCGTGTGGACGATGATCGGCTTTTCACGGAGAAGAAGGAACTGTTTCCTCACCTGGCCGCCAAGCCGCACGCCGGAACCCGCCGCCGGAATGATAGCAAAAACCTTGGGACGTAGTTTGGACATAGTGAAGGTACCGTCGCGGGAGACACCGAGGCCCCGCTCGCCCGGCATTCACGCCGGCAGAGCGGAGCGCCCGACATCAGAGAACAAGCATGGCATCGCCATAGCTGTAGAAGCGATACCCTTCTTTGATTCCGCGTTTGTAGGCCCGCATCATGAAATCGTGCCCGGCGAACGCGCTGACGAGCATAAGCAGCGTGGATTCCGGGAGATGGAAGTTGGTGATCAATCGGTCGGCGATCTTAAAATCATACGGAGGGAAGAGGAACTTGTCGGTCCACCCTCTCGACGACTTCAAATGTCCATCCGACGTAACGCTGGATTCGAGAGCACGACAGGTACTCGTACCGACGACGTAGACATTATGTTTCGAGTCGATCGTCTTGTTGATGAGATGTGCCGCTTCAGGAGAAATCTCGTAGTACTCTGAATCCATCTTGTGCTTCGTCAGATCCTCTACCTCCACCGCCCTGAACGAGCCGAGGCCGACGTGGAGCAGGACAGGCACAATTTTCACGCCTTTGCCCTCAATCTTCTTGAGCAACTGCTTTGTGAAATGGAGGCCCGCCGTCGGAGCCGCCACAGCCCCCAGCACACGTGCATACACCGTCTGGTAGGATTCTTTGTCCTTGTCGGTCGCGTCCCGTTTAATATAGTAGGGCAGCGGCGTGATTCCGATCCGTTCGATAATCTTGAAGAAGTCACCCTTGTGATTGAACCGGACGGTTCGGCCGCGCGACGTAGTATTGTCGATCACCTCGCACCAGAGTTTCCCGTTGTCGAAGAAGATCTTGTTCCCGATACGGACTTTACGGGCAGGATCGACAATCACGTCCCAGATGTTCTCCTCGGCATTCAGTTCCCGCAGAAGAAACACTTCGATCTTTGCGTTCGTCTTTTCCTTTTTCCCGAACAGCCGGGCCTGGAATACCTTGGTCTCATTGACAACAAGGCAATCGCCCTTGTTGAAGTAGTCGGCAATCTCATGGAATTTCCGGTCCTCCATCGCCTCGTCGGCCCGGTTGAGAACCATCATCCGGGAATGATCCCGGGGCTTCGCCGGAAATTTCGCAACCAGATTACGGGGCAACGGGTACTTGAAATCAGAGAGTTTCATTGCTCAGCGCCTCTCTTGTGAAAGAGTGAATGTTGATGACGAAAAAG
>Ga0315277_10000430_pt1 | contig 67058 bp, 54 predicted proteins | sample YL17G05_15_MG_FD_203695 | JGI IMG/M metagenome (GOLD analysis project Ga0315277, IMG submission 203695) | Sediment microbial communities from Yellowstone Lake, YNP, Wyoming, USA - YL17G05_15 | ecosystem: Environmental > Aquatic > Freshwater > Lake > Sediment | place: USA: Wyoming | collected...
GTGCTGCGCCTCCCCCGCGCCATTCCCCAGAGCGACGACCACCCCACCCCGAAGCCGGTACCGCTGCTGGAGGAGATCATGCTGGCGGCTGCTCCCGCCCGGGGCACCATCCTCGATCCCTTCGCCGGCTCCGGCTCCACCCTCATCGCGGCTGAGCGCACGGGCCGCAGCTGTCTGGCGGCCGAGTTAGAGGCGCGCTACTGCGACATCGCCCTCGCCCGGTGGGAGGCGATCAGCGGGGGCCGCGCCCAGCGGCTGGAGGGAGAGAAGCGATGACCACCGCCAATGCCCAGCCTGGTGATGGCGACGGCTACTTGCGCCTGCTGGATCGGGCGCAGGAGGTGCTGTCCCTGCGGGCCGAACCCCGGCGCTGGATTGAGGGAAACCTGTCTCTGCGCAGCAAGGACCAGCGGATCGTGCCCTTTCGCTTCCTGCCCACCCAGCTTCACTGGTGGCGGCGGCGGAGCCGCTGGGACATCATCTGCAAGGCGCGGCAGCTGGGCATCACCAGCGGGGTGTGCGGCCTCTTCTTCGCCGAGACGGTGCTGCGGCCCAATACCGTCTCGGTTATGGTGGCCCATGACGGGGACTCCAGCGAGAAGATCTTCGGCATCGTGAAGCTGTTCTGGGAGCGGCTGCCGGAGGCGGAGCGGCGCCGGATCGGCGAGCCCCGCTATGTCACCAGAAGAGAGTTCTACTGGCCCCGGCTCAACAGCCGTTTCTGGGTGGGGACGGCCGGCTCGCTCGCCTTCGGCCGGGGTCAGACCATCAACAACCTCCACTGCTCCGAATTCGCCTATTGGCCCAAGCCGGAGGAGGCGCTCACCGCGCTGAGCGAGGCGGTGCCGCTGTCGGGCCGGATCGTGATCGAGTCCACGGCCAACGGAATGGGCAACTCCTTCCACGATCTCTGGGTGCAGGCGAAGGAGGGCGAGAACCAGTATCGGCCCCACTTCTACCCCTGGTGGTGGGACCCGGGGTACCGGCTGGCGGGGCCGCTGCTGGGGGAGCTGAGCGAGGAGGAGCAGCAGCTGAAACAGGCCTGGGGTCTGGACGACGACCAGCTGCGGTGGCGCCGCGAGAAGCGCCGGCAGCTGCGGGAGCGCTTTCCCCAGGAGTACCCCGAGAACGACGGCCACTGCTTCCTGGCCAGCGGCCGCTGCTGCTTCGACATCCCCGCCCTGCTGGCGGCGCGGGCGCGGATCGCGGGGGAGCCGGCACCGGAAGCCATCTCTCAGCTCTGCGATGGGGAGGGGTGCTCCTTGGCGGTGTCACCAGCGCGCTTGCTGATATGGCGCCACCCGGAGCAGGGGCGGGAGTACCTGATCGGTGCAGACGTGGGAGAGGGGCTGGCCCACGGCGATCCCTCCGCCGCCTGCGTGCTGGACCGGGAGACGGGGGAGCAGGTGGTGGAGTTGCATGGGCGCATTGCCCCGGGGAGGTTCGCCCGGTTGCTGGCGGCGCTGGGGCGGCTCTACCGGGAGGCGGAGCTGGCGGTCGAGTCCAACAACCACGGCCATGCCACCTTAGACGCGCTCCACAACACCCTCCACTACTCACCTCTTCACCGCTACCGGCGCTATGACCAGTCCGGCCCTACGGGGGAGGCGCTGGGGTGGCCCACCAACGCCCGCACCAAGCCGCTGATGATCGACGACCTGGCGGAGGCGATCGCCGAGGGGCACCTGCTGATCCACTCTGAGGGGCTGGTGGATGAATGTCTGACCTTCGTCACCACTGACACCGGCGCGAGAGAGGCCCAGCCCGGCAAGCACGACGACCGGGTGATCGCCGCCGCCATCGCCTGGCAGGTGAGGAAGCGGCCCACGCCACAGCCAAGGATACGCTTCCTGTGAACCAGCCTCCCCCCGGGGCGATCGGTGCCGGCCGGCGCACTGGACGCGGGCTGGGCGGAGTTGCCCGGCCGCGATACGAGGCGTATCCTCCAAAGGTGCTACGAGCGGCGAATAGATGCGCAGAAGGATCGCATCGGGATGACAGCGGTTCCGCAGCCACAACCCCTCTAAGCGATGTTGACGACGAATTCGCCGCTCCGCGCCACGCAACGTCCACCCTTGACGATAAAGCACTCGATCCAGTGCATGCCTTGATAGAGAGTGGACTCCCCCTGGATCGACGATCCGGGGAAGATGCTACCACGCAATCCGTTGGCCCGCGTCGCCTCCTCGCCCGTGTTCACAACCTGCCAGTAGACATCGAAAGGCTGGGGCGTGTCTGTGGACGCCACAAACCTCAGAGAGAAGTGCTTGCGCAAGGGCTGTGGGTCACTGTGGAAGTCAATCGGCCTGAATCCATCCCGGGAAGCACGAGCCGAGATGCTGACCCGGTAGGCAAGCCCCATCGGCCAGTCGGGACGCTCGCGGTGGGGAACATCGAACCGGGATGGCGCCATGCTCCGGGCTGTCGTCCGTTCGCCGAGCCCGGCGGCGGTCGCGCTCATCACGCGACTCGTGCGGCTGGCATACTTCTCCATCACCGCCGACGCATCTCTCTGGCCATAGGACTTCACGAGGTAGTCGCCGACCTGAGCGAAGCCGCGTCCGGTCAGCAGTTCTGCGTGCTCTCGCTCTACCGCAGTCAGCCAGTCGAGGAACAGCTGTGCTTTGCGGGGTTCGTCCACCCAACGATCGGCGAAGTTCTCGCGGAGGTTGACCGGGTTCTCAACCCAGTGGACGCCATTCCGTGTCTCGATGGCAGCCCGCATACCCGGCACGACGTTGAGAAGCGCCTCGACAAGGCTGTCCTCATTGTCGTAGGCACGGGCGGCGAGCGTGGTGATGATGATGGAGATGGGCCTATCCTCGTCTCCGCGGTAGCGCACATCCCGATGACGCTTCAGCAGTTGGATGACGCGCTGGAGAGGCGTGCGGACCTCATAGTCAGGGATCTGAGTCACCTCAGCGCGCTTCTCCATGGCGACAGCGCGCCGACGCTGCTCAAGCGCGACCAGCATGCGTGCTCTGAACCACTGGGCGAACCCGCGAGGGTTACTCTTGGGCCATCTGCGATCCGTGCCCCATGTTGACATGTCGGTGATACAGATCGCGTGCCGAGCGTGTTCCCGCGGGATGCCCATGCTGAGCAACCATCCGTACTCATCCGGGATGGCAGGGAGGACATCCAGGTGGAACCTGGACTCATCCGCGTACCTGAGCTTCCAGCAGCGGCGCCCGCCGTCCGGAGGGTCTAGCATCCGCATGTATGTTCGATGCGCCCTGAGGCGTTTCCCCACCATCTCCTTCAGCTGCTCCTGGGTCACCATGTCCGCAGAGAGGTCGAGCAGGCAGACAGCATCAACGTCGTAGTCGTCGTCGCCCAGCGGTTGGACGGCGGTTCCCAGAGCGAAAGAGCCCTGGGGGTAGACATCGGGGTGGTACGGAGCCAGTTCCGAGTCGTCTGCGCCGAGCCAACTGCCTACGGCATCGTAACGCTTCTTCGCGTCCGCGTACTTGGCGGGTGCAACGTCGAGTTGGTCGGCCAGACTGTCGAGAATCCGTTCCAGACCGCGTCTGCGCTCGGGCTCTGTCATCGCACGCCTCCTTCCGGGCAGCATCCGCCGCCAATATCGAGTGCGTGGATGAACCCGCCCAGGCTCCTGTTCTCGTCATAGACGCGCAGAGGCAAGTCGGCCTTGGGCATGACCACGCGCCCCATCTCCACGGCGATGGCCACTGGCACCGCAGGGAATACGTGGAGCACGGCGTTCCCGCCGTGCCGCGCCTTGATGCGATCAAGAAGCCTACGCATCGTCTCGCGGAACTGCCGCACTTGCTGCCGGGATCTCAGGAAATCGCTGTGCGGGTCGTTGACGGTCACCCGCCAGATGCTTGCGTTCCCGCCGAGTACGGCGGTGACACGGTCATCAGCGACTGTGGCGCTGAGGGAGAGCACGAGCGCCGGTGCCCCCTTGAAGTCGACCGGCTCCTGAACAACGTAGTCGAAGCTCACGGGCTCCTCTCGCCACCTCCAGTCCGGCGGCTCGCGATGGAGCTGGTACACCTCGGCCGCCTGGATGTCAGACAGGAGGAAGCCAAGCAGCATCAGCAACGGCTGCGGGGCGAAGGCGAAGATGGACATGTGCCTGATGCTCTCGCTCGCCAATCGAGGCCGGATCTGCTGGGCAACCATGTTGCGCAGATGGGCGCTCTCGATGCTCCAGAAGTCAGCACTTGTGTCGGTGAATGAGCTGTTCACCATGCCCAGGGAGATCGGGGTAGTGTCCGCCGGATACCAGTCCGGGAGCATGGCAGACGCGGCCGTCTCATAGGAAACAGGGGAGTTGTGCTCGCCCACGTTCGCGCCGTACAGCAGTACGTGACTCTGCCTCGCGGCGTCGATCGCGCTCACGGTCGCGATGCGGCGTTCGTGATCCACCTTCATCTTGCGGAGCAGGAGCACTGGGAACTCGCGCCCATCGGCATCAACGGTCTCGTGGCACTCGTGGCAGAGTAGCATTAGGTTCGAGATGTCCTTCGCGAGTTGCGTGGAGAGGCATTCCTCACCGCGAGGGCCGTCTTTGCTGAGGCCGACAATGTGAGCAGCTTCAGCGAGATTGACGCTCTTCTTGGTCTTCGAATGCCATGACAGCGGTCTGTTGCAGCCCAGGAACTCACACCGGCCCGCGGCTCGACCCCACAGCATGCACTTGACTGGAACAGGTATGCTCTTCCTCTGGCTCATGTGTTCTCGTCCTATCGGGTGGATCGATCCCTCTGGCCTTCGTGTCCTGCACCGAGCTTGGCGGTACGCACCGTCCTGCCTCGGCCGGCACATCTGCGGACGACCTGGGCAGTCTTGGCGGACCCGGATTCACAGTTGCGGTCAGCCGATTAGCGACGCCGATCGGCATAGACGTCTACACAAGTGCACCCATCGAGCAACATGGGAGCAGCATGCGGCCGGGGCGATCTCATGCTGCTCCCCGGGCACCGCATGCTACTTCTTCCCCTTGCCACGATGCTCGTGCTGCGCTAGGTCGCTGGCCGCGACACGCTTCACGGGCTTGGGCGTGTTCGGGTTAGAGAGGAGCCTTCCCGCGACGCGTGCTACTCTCGCGCTCGTGGTCTTGCCCTTACGCTTACCTCCAGCCATGGTCACATCACCCCTTTCCAGCTTCCGATTCGCCAGCCAAGAACTGTTGACTGACCGAAGCTCGAAGTAGTATACTTCGGCGATGTGATGGATGTCAATAGTAGTTTACAGCTTTCAGTCAGAACTAGCAGGTACAGGAGCCGACCGTCCTATGAGCCGTGGGGACAAGTCCAGGGACGCGACAGCGCTTGCCCAGAGAATGGCTGCGGCGAGGAGAGACAAGGGTCTGTCGGTAGCCAAGCTCGCCGAGCTTGCCGGGGTATCCAGAGCCTACATTCATCAGATCGAGAACGGCGAATGCCCCCGTCCCTCCGCACAGGTCCTGTTCAGCATCGCGGCCGCGCTTGGTACGAGCATTGCCCATCTTCTGGGCAGGGCGGCAAAGGGGCCAGAGCCCGAGGCGGTGGTAATCCCCGACGGCCTCAGGCAGTTCGCCGCAGAGCAACCCGACCTCAGACCAGAGGACGTTGAGATGCTGGCGAGGATCCGCCTCCGCGGGCGGCAGCCCAAGACAGCGCAGGACTGGGCCTATCTATGGGAGTCGATAAGACGGACGGTCGAGCGGTAGATGGCGCGCCCCAGTCGGTTCGCCCAGAGCAGACGCCGCAGGTACTTCGGCACGGGTGCCCTGTCGCTTGTGGATTCCACAGGGGTGACAGATCCTGAACTCGCGATGGAGCATCTGGCGCAGGAGTTGCTCCGCGAAGGTCAGGTCGTGTCTCCGCCAGTGCCGCTTGAACTGCTGGCCTCGCTCCGAGACGTTGTCGAAGCTACGGTGGTGGACATGCCCAGTGCGGGGATGTTGCAGGCGCTGCATCCGCACGGCTTCCGCATAAAGGTAAGGGCCGCCGATCCCCCTGGTCGTCGGAGGTTCTCGCTCGCCCACGAGATCGGCCATTTGCTGGTCCCCAGCTACCACGAGAGCCCCACCGACAAGGTCGACGACCTAACCGGGGAGTTCCCACTGGAGAACGAAGAGGAGCACCTGTGCGGCATCGGGGCCACGAGCATGCTCTTGCCGGAAGCGTTGTTGCGTGCCGAATGCAATGGGCTGCGGCCATCAATCGAGAGCCTGTTGGCCCTGACCGATGTGTTCCAGTCATCCATTGAGTCTACTGCCCTCCGCCTTGACCAGTTATCAGCGTGGCCATGTGTGCCTGTGGTATGGGAGTGGGGCATGAAGCCGTCGCAACAGGTCCCCGAGGGGCAAGGCTCCCTGCTCGACGCGTCTGAGGCTGTTCCCGCGCAGAACGAGTTCCGCGTGAAGTTCCACGCCGGACCGGGTGGAGACAGGTTCTTCCCGCGGCACAGACACGCGCCAAGGGACAGCGCCATGGTCACTGTCTGCAGAACGCGCGAGGAGTTCAAGGGGAGAAGCACACTCTTGGTCGGCGACCGCGCCGTCGACTGTTACGTGGAAGCAAAGCTCGTACCGTATCGTGACAGTCGCGGAGACAGACAGCTGAGGATCGTCTCCCTGGTCTTCATCTGAATATGGGACGCTCGGCCCAGAGCCCGTCAGCATTGCAGCACCGCAAGGGCGAGACTTTCTGGAGTGAGATGAGGAGACTGTGGCGCGACGAGTTGGCGCGCCACGGGAAGGGGAGGCAGACATGAGTCGGATCTTCGTGCCCACGACGGGACTCAATGACTGGAAGCGGCTTCTCTCCGATCCCGAGAAGCACTGGCGGGATGGCTACTCGGCCAAAGAGCTGGCAAGGCGGTGGGAAGCAGCTGGCGGCATTCCTGCAGAGGTAGCCAGACTCTTCCACGACTCGGGCGTTCCCGCCTTTGCATCTATCGACCTCCTCGCAGCCTTCCCCGAGTGGCAGACTGCACTCGAGGGTAGGGGGAAGGCGTCGCACAGCGATATCCTCGTCATCGCTCGTACGGGAGGTGGGCTTATCACCATCACCGTCGAGGCCAAGGTCTACGAGGCGTTCGGGCCGACAGTGAACGAGTGGCTGGCGGAGGGCCACCAGGGCAAAGACAGGAACAGGCGTGCTAGGCTCCAGTTCCTGGGTGCCACACTGGGTGTAGCGGTTGAGCAGGTGGGAGAGATCCGCTACCAGTTGCTCCACCGGAGCGCCTCGGCAGTCATCGAAGCTCAGCGCTTTGCTGCGGCACATGCCGCCATGGTGGTGCATTCATTCTCCGAGTGTCGCGCCGGCTTCGACGCCTATGCGGCCTACCTCGATGTCTATGGTGCCAGGTCGGAGCCCGGCCGCCTCGTGGCGCTGTGCGAGACCAAGGGGATTCGCCTTTACGCCGGTTGGGCGGACGGGCCCACACCGCAGGCCCCCGGGTAGACCGACCTCATGTCACCGGCCCCGAAGAAGTCCACGGGATCTGGAAGGCCTTCGCTGGTCGGATTGCCAGACTCTACGCCGCGATCGCCAGTGATGCGCACCCATTCCTCGCGCGGAGCCTTGCGATCAGACTAGGCGCAACAACGTCAGAGGAGGAGGGCAATGGAACCTTTCGAGAGTTACCCGGAGTGGCTCAAGAATAACCCGCGGTGTCTTGGCGGCGGCAGCTCCCGCACCGGCTATGGTCTGGTTCTGCAGCGGATCACGAAGCAGACGGAGTGCGCGTACTGTGAGCTCAGCATGGTCAATACCTACCACCATTGGCTCCACATGACTGTGGATCACGTGATCCCGGGCTATATGGCGAAACACGAGGGTTGGCGCGAGTGGGTGGACAACGCGAACAACATGGTGATCTGCTGCTCGGCCTGCAACGGCTTCCTGAACGGCTTCCGCCTCGCGGCCGACACCAGGCCGCCCTCGACCTTCGAGGAGTTCGTCGCACGACGCGACTCGCTCTTCTCCGAGAAGAAGGCGCGAGCCCTCAAGCGGCACGAGCACGAGCGCTGCATCTTCGAGAAGAGGCCCTGGGAGAAGGACATCGATTGCGCTACCTTGCGAAGGCGCCCCTGATTGGACCCTCTGCTCTCCAAGTCGAAGTTCCTGTCAGGCCTCCAGTGCTCGCGCCGGCTGTGGCTCGAGGTGCACCGGCCGGAGCTGGCGCCTCCCCCTGACCCACAGACCGAGGCGCTCTTCGCGACCGGCAGGGAGGTCGGGGAACTCGCCCGCCAGTGCTTCCCCAGAGGGGTGCTGGTCGAAGAGGCCTACCACCAGCACGACCAGGCCGTCGAGCGGAGCGCAGAGGTCCTGGGGCAGGCAGGTGTCCCCGCGATCTTCGAGGCCGCGTTCAGCCACGACGGGGTCTGCATGCGCGCCGACATCCTGGGACGCGGCGAGGCCGGCTGGCGGCTGATCGAGGTGAAGTCATCCGCTTCCCTCAAGGACGAGCACGTCCCCGACCTGGCGGTCCAGCACCATGTCCTGTCCGGATGCGGAGTCGAGGTGGAGTCCGACCACCTGATGCGCATCAACACGGGATATGTCTACGATGGCCGGCGGCTGGACCTCGGCCAGCTGTTCACCTTGGACGATGCCACCGGCGCGGTTGCTGGAATGGCTGGGGAGGTTCCCGATCTGCTCGCAGAACAGCGGACGCTCCTGGCCTCTCTTGACGAGCCGGCCGTCGCACCCGCGTTCCAGTGCGCCTCTCCCTGGAACTGCCCATTCACCAGTCACTGCACCGAGGACAAGCCCAGGTACTGGGTCAGACGGCTCCCCGGGATCGGCCGATCGCGGTTCGAGGAGCTGGTTGCCGCCGGCATCGAGGACATCGCCGACATCCCGCCCAGCTTCGGGCTCACGGAGCGGCAGCAGCGCGCCTGTATGGCCACCAGGACCGGCAGGCCCTGGGTGTCCGCCGACCTCGGAGGCGAGCTCTCGGCCATAGTGCGGCCGGTCCGCTTCCTCGACTTCGAGACCATCGGGCCGGTCATCCCCCGCTACCCTGGGACCCGGCCCTACCAGGCCATCCCCTTCCAGTGGTCGCTGTATACGGTGACCCCGAGCGGGAGCGCCACTCACACAAGCTTCCTGTCTGACAGCGACCTGGACCCGAGACGCGAGCTCGCCGAGAGCCTGCTGGAGGCATTGGGAGACCGGGGAAGCATCGTTGCCTACAACGCGGGCTTCGAGACCGGCATCATCCAGGGCCTCGCTGAAGCTCTGCCCGACCGTGCCGCACGGCTACTGGGCCTGCTGGACCGCGTGGTCGACCTGCTCTCGATCCTTCGCAGGTGCTACTATCATCGCGACCTGCTGGGGTCGTTCTCGCTCAAGCAGGTGGTGCCCGTGCTTGTACCCGACTGCGCGTATGGCGACCTGGCCATCCAGGACGGGGCCGTGGCCTCGCTCGAGTACCTGCGCATGCTCTCTGCACCTGACCCGGAAGAGCGCGACCGCATCCGCGCCAGCCTCCTCGACTACTGCCAGCGGGACACCTGGGCGATGGTGAGGATCTGGGAGGAGTTGGGGAAGGTTGCCGAGACAGGGGCCTAGGTGCGTCCTGCGGAACGGTACGGCTTGACAGCTGGGGCAACACGAGGCGAGGTACATCACAGATGAGCAGCGGCATGTTCATCATCCAAGACGACGGGAGTCTGATCCCAATGTCCGAACAGCCGTACGACTCGGAGGGTCTGCTGCAGGAGTTGATTGCGAGGTACCCTGACCTTCTCGCGGGTAACCAGATCAGGTCCGGAGATCCCCGGCGCTGGCTGCTTGTCTCCCGAGAGCAGGGGGTAGCTGCCGAAGAGGGTGGAGGAGGCAGGTGGTCTCTAGATCACTTGTTCCTTGACCAGGATGCGGTGCCAACCCTCGTAGAGGTGAAACGCAGCAGCGACACGCGCGTCCGCCGGGAGGTCGTGGGCCAGATGCTCGACTACGCTGCCAATGCCATCGCCTACTGGCGCGTGGAGGAGATCCGCTCCCGATTCGAGGCAGACTGCCAGCAGCGCTCTGAAGCGCCGGATCTGTTGCTGGCGGACCTCCTCGGTGAGAGAGTTGATCCTGAGGAGTTCTGGCAGACAGTCAAGACCAACCTGCAGGCCGGGAAGGTCCGCCTCGTGTTCGTTGCCGACCACATCCCGCCCGAGCTGGGGCGGGTCGTCGAGTTCCTCAACTCCCAGATGGACCCAGCCGAGGTGCTGGCGGTCGAGATCCCGCAGTACGTCGGGGGCTCGCTGAGGAGCTTGGTGCCGCGGGTCATCGGGATCACAGCGGAGGCGCAGCAGAAGAAGCGTCTCACCCCAGGCAGACCCTGGGACGAGCAGACCTTCTTCGATGAGCTGGCGCGAGTCAGAGGTCAGCAAGAGGCCCAGGCCGCCCGGACCATCCACGGCTGGGCACTCGAATCAGGCCTGAGGCCCAGTTGGGGAAGCGGAAGGCAGCTGGGGGCCTTCACGCCATTCATAGAGCACAAGAACATCTCGGTTTGCCCGTTCTGGCTGCTGACGAACGGCACGATCGCGATCTGCTTTGGGTCACTCCAGTATAGGCTCCCCTTCACCGATGAGATGAAGCGGCGCGAGTTGCTCGATCGGCTGAACGCCATCAGGGGGATCGAACTGGCCCCTGAGCGTGCCACGAACCGGTATCCCACCTTCCCCTACACTGCACTGCAGGACCCGGCCGCGCTCAAGCAGTTCCTCGAGGCCATGGAGTGGACAGTTGACCAGATCAGGGCCCTGTGAGTGGGCGGGCCCGGAGCCGGTGATGAGGGCAGGCGGAGAGGGGAGCGGCAGAGGCGAACCCCGCCCAAGGGCATAGGCCGTGGGTAGTCTGCGTCGCCCGAGATGTCGAGGGGAATGAACGGGGAGGCCCAACGGGTCCGGCGGCGACGTGACGAGCGCGGCCTCCCCGCCGGGCCAAGTGCCCACGTCTCGCGGGGCCAGACGCGCGAAGCGAGTGCGGTGGCGGCCGAAGTGTGCGGGCGTCGGTGGCAAGGAGCGCTTCCCCGCGTAACGCGTGCGTCAGTAGAGGGAGGGTCCAGTGTCCGACTTCTTCGTCAAGCTCATGAGGTACTCCAACGAGAAGGAGAACACGTTCACGGAGTGTCTTGCCGAAGCACTCCGGAGTGACCCAGCTCTCTGCAAACGCTTCCTGGGCGAGTTAGCGGCCGCTGAGCGTGGTGATCGACGGCCCGCTGGGATACGGGCTGTGGGAACCCAGGTTCCCTTCCCGCCCGGCTCATGCGTCGACATGGTCATCCGGACGGCGGGCATGTCGATAGGTGTTGAGCACAAGCTCTGGTCACCCGAAGGGCGGGGTCAACTGGCGAAGTACTTGCAGCTCCCGCTTGACCGGATCGCGTTCGTAACGGCGTACGAGGCCCCGGGGCTGGACGACGTGAAGGACCACCCGGCGTACCTGCGGCCACGCTCTGGCCGGCTGCATTTCATGTGGCACGACTTCCAGCCTGGTGTGGAGGAGAGCGCCAGCGCCTCCTCAGGCACTCTCACGCGGGCGCTGCTTGCCCTCTTCAGACACTTGGGGTTTGAGTCTCCACCGGACACTATCCCCGATCTCTGGGCGCTCGATGCCCAGGCGCAGAGAGGGAATCGGCTCCAGTTCGCCAGGCTGTGGGAGAAGGCGGAGGCTGGTCTGCGTGCGCGCGGTTGGCGGAGACTACGCCGCGCCCGGCTCGCGGGGCTGACCTACCGCGCCGACGAGTCAGCGTCGGTCGAGCGGGTCTGGCTCGACCCGACTACCATCCGTGGTTCGCTGCGGATCCGGCTGAGCCCCAGGCGCGGGCTCTCCGCCGACCAGATTGCGTCCCGCGTCGAGCGCGCATCAGTCTCGTTCCGCGAGCATCTCGTGATCACTCAGGAGGGGGCATCCCGGGCGAGCGGCCGGGCCGTCGTCGTGGACGTGCTGGTTTCCCTGCCCACGCTTCTGGGCGACCTCACCGGGGCAGAGCCGATCGCCCAACGGTTGGGCGACTACACGCTCGCGATCATCGACGCAGCCGCCTGATCGGCACCCTCAAGCCCGTCGCCCCTAGCACCGCGGCCGACCCACGCATATCTCGGGCCGCCGGCCGAGTCGCTGAAGACCTGGGACTGCTCGGAACTCGTCCAGCACCTCCTCGCACAGGTCGGCGTCGAGCAGGTAACGGATTCGGCCGGACGCCTCGCGCCGATCACGGTCTTCGATGGCGCAGGCACGCAGTGGGAGCGCTCCCGTTCTATCCCATTGGCGGAGGGCGTGAAGCTGCCGGGCGCGCTGCTGTTCATGCAGTCGGAGAGCACGTACCGGACGAAGCCAAACCACATCGGGCACGTCGCGATCTCCCTGGGCAACGGCTACATCCTGGAAGCGCGGGGAAAGGCCTATGGCGTGACCATCGGGCCGGTGCGGCCGTCCTTCAACCTCGCAACGAAAGTGCAAGAGCTGTACGCCCCGGCGGTGCTGGAGTAACCGCGGCAGCATCCATGACGGCCATATGCCGAGTTGGCTTAGTCGTCGACCACCGGGCCGCCCAGAAGCGCATCGTTGCACCGTCCGCATTCCGGGTTGGCGCAATGAGTCACCAGAGGGTTCGCCCGGATCGCCGATGCTGCCGCGTCCAGCGTTGCTGGTGCCGCGAAGGTTAGCCAGCGGCTGCTTCCCACCGCGCACTCTTTCTGTAAGGGAAGCAGGGCCGATCGTAGGTTGCCGAACCCATCAGAGCAGCCACCTGTTTCGACCTCGATCGGTTCGCCGTCGGTGCCGTTCGCCCATCGCCGGAAGGAGTTGCGCCCGGCGCGCTGTTCGGCGAGATGCAGGAGCGTCATCGTGTCAAGGCCGACTCCCATGAGCAAGACGGAACCTCTCGCCTGTGCCAGTGCCTCCAGCGGCGCCCAGACGTTCAGCGGCCTCTGTCCTGACACTAACTGCATGGCCAGAGGCCCAACGGCCGAGAAGGAGCAGAGCGGGTGACACCCACGGATTCGCTGCGGCATGGTGACGATACTCGTCGGTACTGCCCCCATGTCCTCAGAGTCGATCTCGTTGGAGTCGGGTGTGAAGATGCGTCCTGCTCCCGCAGAGGAGGTCTCGAACCTGTCATAGTCCCACCCGTTCTGCGGTCTCCGAAACTTGTCGGGAGGTGGCACCGCGAACGTCCATGAGAAGGTGGGGACCAGGACTGTGCAGCCCTCCCCGAGGAGACCCGTGACGGCAGCCGTTGCGCCTCCGTCTACCCAACCGAATGAGCGCAGAGACGCGTGAACGCAGACCGGAAGCCCGGAGAGCCCCAGTTGCCGCACAGCATCCGCAATGTCTGCCGTAGTCACCACAGCAGTTCCATCCTCCTCGTGGCTGCAGTCTATGGCTAGTTGGCGCACAGGTCAAATGCCCCGCAAGAAACCACTCACTTCGGCCTTGCAAGTTCGGCGCGTTTGAGGCATGAATGTGAGTGGAGACGCAAACAGATGTGTGATACCACGGCGAGGACGAGGATGGGCCAGACGCAGACGGCGAGCAGCAAAGCAGAGAGCTACACCTGGGGAGTCGAGATAGAGTGCTTCCTGCCCCAGAGCAAGGTCCAGGAACTGGGCATCAGCGTCGGCTCCTACCACCAACGGATATCCGCTTCCCCACCCCTTCCCTCAGGGCTGGACCGCGGACCGCGACGGCAGCCTGCTCACCGACCGGCGAGGCTACGTCGCGGTCGAGATCGTCAGCCCGATCCTGAAGGGCCGGGCGGGCATCGAGCAGGTGAAGGAAGTCTGCCGCATCCTTCGGTCGCTCGAGGCGGCCGTCAATCATACGGCGGCCGTGCACATACACATCGGAGCACAGAGCGTCGTCGGAAACGACTTCACCGCGGTCGCGGAATGGGTCGCCAAGCTTCTCTACCAGACCGCGATGCACGAGACGGCGCTGTACGCCAGCACTGGAAGCCACCGCCGAGAGAATGGAAGCTACGCCCGCAGCGTGAAGCGCCAGCAGCAGGCGGCCGACAAGGTGCGCAGGGCACCGGATGTTGTTGTCAAGGGCGCGTGACACCGGCGGTCGTTGCTGGGGGGGGGGCGTGAGACCAGCCTGGAGGCTTCCTGAGCTTGCTCCGTTCTGCGTGTGCCAAGTCGCAACGAGACAGACCTGAGAGCCCCCAGAATGCCCGGATGGAGTTTCTAGGGAGCACACCCCCGCAGCGAACGTTGGTTTGCCGCCACCTGACCAGTCCAGCAATCCCCCTCCAGATTGTCAACCGTAATCTTGCGAGCACTTCTTTGTCTCCTTCATATTAGGACATTGCCCTGCGCTTGTAACTGTTCATCCCGCGGTGTCATCAGAGAGGAGGCCGGATCGGAGGAATAGGTCTGACGGGAGGCGGACCTATGGAGCGAGAGCTGCGGTTTCCTCAGACAGAAGAGGGGACGGATCGCCGGCCGGAGGAGTGCGAGCGGTGTGGGTGGAAGCGGTTCCACCGCCATGAGATTAAGCAGCGGGCAGTGGTTGATCCGAAGATCGAGCAGGCGCAGGTGGTGCGGTATCGGTGCGCCCGCTGCCGCAAGACCGTAAGCGTGCACCCGGCGGGGGTGAGCAAGGGGAAGCAGACCCAGTGTGAGAAGGTGGTGTCGGCGACCCTGTGTGGGCTGGGGTTGAGCTATGACAAGGCGAGCTGGGTGTTGGCGGCGTTAGGCTGTGGGGTGGTGAAAGCGACCATCTGGAACAACGTGCAGGCGTTGGGGGAGAAGGCGAGGCGGAGCTTCGTGGCGGGACAGAGCAAGCTGGGCAAGCGAGCGGTGGTGGGCTTTGACGAGACCCAACTGAAGGTGTCAGGCAACGGGGTGACGGTGGGGTTTGTGACCGACCCAGAGAGGGGGGAGTTGGTGGGGATGCGGGTGCTGTCGAGCCGAGAGGGGGAAGAACTGGCCAGGTGGCTATGCGAGACCGCGCAGCGGCTGGGCTGCGAGGTAGCGGTGACCGATGAACTGGAGTCCTATAAGCCGGCGGCAGAGAGGGCGCGACTGGAGCACCAGCTGTGTCTGGCACACTGGCGCAAGGCAGTGGCGCTGCGGCTCAAGAAGATCGAAGCTTACCAGGAAGAGAAGCGGCTGATCCGGGAGGCGCTCAAGCAACTGGACGAGCCTGCCCGCAAGAGCATCCGCTGGCTGCACCGCCAGTTTCGCCAAGCCGCTGCTCCCCGCAAGGGGCAACGCCAGAGCCCCGCCTACGCCCTGCGCATGCTTACCTTAGAGCTCCCGGAGAACTGGGGTCGGCTCACCTGTTACCAGAAGCCGCACAAGCCATTGCCAGACAACCTGGGCCGGAGAGTGCCTCGGGACTACCAGGTACCGGAGACCAACAACGCCTGCGAGAACGCCATTGGTCGGGCTGGTAAGATTCGCCACAAAGCCATGCGCGGCTACAAGAGCCTGCGCTCCGCCATCGTCACCACCTTCCTGCTGGCCTGCCTGAGCGGTGTGCTCGCGGGCGTTCCCTACAGCAGCGTGCTCACCTAGCCGATCAGCCCGCACACCAACCCACCGCATATCAGCACAAGACAAACCCAACACCGGTGGCTGAACAGTTACCTGCGCGGACCTCTTGACAAGGCGTCGAAAAGGTGCTATACTTACTGAGTGAGGGGGTAGCTGCCGCTTTGTGTATCCTCTTCGAGTGCTCCTCGCTGATTGACTAGTAGTGCCGGGTTGGGCTGGTGGAGGCCCCGTTGGTCTGGCCATGGTTGAGACGCGGAGACCGAAGAGGACGTCAGCGGTGCGTAGCACCATATCGCTCCGGGCGGGCGATATGGCTGGTGTGCGCGGGGATGCCCGTCGGGCCCTTGGGGTGGTCGGTGCGTTGGTGGCGGCGGGCATCGCTCTTTTCCTCTCAACATGCACTCCTCGCAGCATCACAGGCCCCGGCGTCGCCGAGGGCGTTCCCTATGCCTACGACCCCGCACTTGACCCCCCGTTGGGGGAGCCTGCGCCGCCCTGACTGGCACCGATGAAACCGGAGCTCAGGCGTGGACGGTCCTCGGTACCACAGTATCCGCCGGTTGGTGTATCCCAAGACGAAAGGGGGTGAGAGGAACATGGACGAGGCAACCATCGTGGGTCTTGACGACACCGAGCAGCCGTCGTTCGTCGCCGTGACCGATTTCGAGCTCGACATCAGCGGCGTCGGTGAGTCTGAGATCTACAGTGCGGCTGGGAATCTCAGCCACTACGTGAGCCTCACGGGCGACTTCTGCTAGGAGTCCACGTGGACCCGCCCCGGCGCTCCCCCGCATACGCTCCAGGACTGGCAAGCGCGATATGAGCTCCGCGAGAGACGGCCTCGCAGATGGCCAGGAGAGCTGCGACCTGAAGACACGCCCCTTGACCGAGGGCCTGCCCTGGTTTCACGTGGATGGCAGATGCGCAGACGCCGGGCGGGTCCGCGGGCCCGTCACTCAAGACTTCGTGTGCTGCGTCAGTGTTGGCGCGACCGACTGCAACCCGTGCCTGTCTGGGGTCTGCCCTCCAGATCAGGGCAGAGGTGCCCTGCTTCGTGCCACGAGGAAGATCTCCCAACTAGCATCACTGAGGGGCCCTCGACTGGAGTCACCGTACAGGGCCTCGATGTCGAGACCACACGCCTCGAGCATCCACTCGAGCTCGAAGCGGAAGAAGTAACGCATATCCGCTCGATGTTCATGAACCGTCAGACGACCGTCCGGGCCGGTGCACTCGTATCGGATCTGGTGCGTCAGTCGTTGGTCTGCCAGGCTGTATGTCCGGTGCCCCTGTTGCCGGACCATGGAACCGTCGGGCCCGAGGTACTGCTGCAGCTCGTCCTCCACGCCGTGAGGCGCCAGCAACTGCGAGAGCCTCGGGTTAGACACGGTCATTGCCAACTTGCCACCGGGCGCCAGGTGGTTAACGACACAGTGTAGGCAACTCCTTTGCTCCGAACGCTGCAGCAGGAACTGGAAGGTGTGGTAGGGCGAAATGATGAGGGGAAACCGCCCTCCCAAGCTGAACTCGCGCATGTCGCCGTGAACCAGCCGTATCCGGCCTGCCACCTCCGCTCGTTCACGCTTGACTTTGTCGCGGAAGACGGCCAGCATATGGGGGGACAGGTCCAGGGCCGTTACGTGCCACCCTGCCCGCGCCAGCTCAAGCGCAACGCGGCCGGTGCCACAGCCAAGCTCGAGTATGGGGCCGCCGAACTCCCGCGCAAGCGCCTGCCAGAACTCGATATCGCCTTTCAGCCAGTTGGCATGCCGGGTCTGGCAGTCATAGATGGAGGCCGTCCAGGGGTCCTCCCAGCGCTCAGGGATTACGCCCATGAGTGTGGTCCTTCCAGGGTCGCCCATTCATGGCCAACCCGGTTCTTCATGCGCCATGCAGCTCCTGGCCCCCTCTTCCCTCGAGCGTATCTCCTCATCCCACAACATTTCGGGACGCGACGCCTGCGTTCCAGTGCGGGCCGGGTGAGCCGTACCGATGTCAGTCTAGCATGCGGCCGTGACCGCAGCGCGTCGGGGCAGACGCTCGGCCGCTCAAAGCTGCGGGGGAGTGCACGCGCCGTCGCCGATGCTGATAGAGGCTTGCCATGAGGGTCGCTCTTGTCTCCATCCACACGGCGGGCGCGCTTGGCGCCTCGCCACCGATGGGCTTGGGCTATCTGGCCGCCGCGCTCAGGCAGGCAGGACATGACTCCCTGATACTCGACACTGGCGTCAGGGCCGGCTGGCGAACGCGGCTCGCCGACTTCGGACCTGAGCTCGTTGGCGTCGGTGTGCTCTCGACGGGTGCCCACAGGATCCACAGTGTGGCCACACTGGCGAAGAGCCTCTTCGACTGTCCGGTAGTCGTCGGGGGAGCACACGCAACACTGCTCCCCGAGGACACGCTCAGTCGTAACCCGGGGGTAGACTTCGTCATTATGGGCGAAGCTGAGGGGGCGCTCGTGCGGCTCGTGCAAGCCCTCTCAGGGGAATGCACACTCGACGCCGTCCCCAACCTGGTCTATAGGGTCGATGGCAGCTCGAGTCGAACTGCTGCCACCCCGCCGCCTGCGTCGTTGGACGAACTGCCGTTCCCCGCTTGGGACCTGCTACTCCCCGAACTCTATGGCTCTACGCCCATCGTCGCCTCCCGCGGTTGCCCGTACCGTTGCATCTACTGTGCAGTTCCTGTGTTGCAGGGCCGCAGAGTGCGACATCGGTCGGCGGAGTCGATCGTGGAAGAGATGATGATGCTGGTGACCGACTACGGGATGACCTGCTTCGAGCTAAGCGGCGATGCATTCATGTGTGATCCGGCAGTCGTGGAGCAGGTCTGCAAGCTGATAGTCAAGCGGCGGCTGCCCGTGAGTTGGCAGGTACCGGGAGGCCGTTCCGACCGACTCGATGCCGCTCTGCTCCGACTCATGAGGCAGGCCGGCTGCCAGGCTGTGCACGTCGGCATCGAAAGCGGCAGCGACGCGATGCTGCGGCAGATGAGGAAGGGGCTTACTGCGGCCGAGCATCGGCGCGCCATCTCACTGATCCACGACGCCGGCATGAAGGTGGTCGGCAACTTCGTTGTCGGCTGCCCCGGTGAGACGGAAGCGACGGCCGGCGAGACCGTGGCGTTCCTCGACAGCGCCGCTATCGACACTGTCTTCGTGAACCTCGCAGTCGCCTACCCGCGCACGGACCTGTACGAGTGGGTTGAGCGGTCGGGTCGGTTCCTTGAGGACCCCTCCTCGTGCGCGGCGACTCACTTGCCCGAGGGGCGGTCTGTGCGGGTGGCCTTCGAAACTCCCCAGCTCTCAGCGGAAGACCGACAGCGCTTGCATGCGGCAGTCACAAGCGCGGGGCAGCGATCGCAGAGGATGGCAGCCAGGGCTCGCGTTCAGCGGATCGCTCGTGTCAATGGCAACCCGAACGCGTGCACCCGGAACAGCCCCGCGGCCGTCCCCGGCACTCCCGAGATCTCGGTCGTGATTCCTACGAAGGACCGGGCCACTTATCTGGAGCTCACCCTGGCTTCGCTCGCAGTGCAGGAACTCGATCGCAGCCGCTTCGAGGTCGTAGTCGTAGACGATGGTTCCAAGGACCATACCGCCGAGGTGCTTCAAGCGTGGTCCGAGGCTGTACCCCTGCGCGTTGCACGTCATGCCCAGAACGGGGGACGTTCGGCCGCCCGCAATTCAGGCGTGGAGCTCTGTCGAGCGCCGATCGTGCTCTTCCTGGATGACGACTGCATCTGCTCCTCGCAACTGCTGCTGCACCACCTCAAGCACCAGATCGAGGAGCCCACGGTGGTACTCGGAGACATCAGCAGAGTGCTGCAGACGCACATCTCCGGACAGGCGGCCGCCGATCAGGTCGCTGGACTTCTCAAGTGCTTGGGGGTCGATGACCAGCCCGTGGGCACGCTCCTCGAGTCGGCAAGAAAGCGAGCGCGGGTACGGACCGTCGACCCTGAGGAGGTCATTGCTGCCGCTAAAGACATCGTCCGGCGCTCGACACTGGGTCGGCTGCATGTGGGCCCAACACTTGAGCTTCTGCGGAAGGCAGGGGTGGCGCACACGATGCCGTGGGTGCACTTCGTGACCAGGAATGCGTCGGCGCCGCTGGCCGCCGTGAAAGAGGTCGGCGCGTTCGATGAGCGCTATGTCGGTTGGGGCGCCGAGGATGTGGACCTCGGGTACCGCCTGCACCGGTGGGGGCTCCCGTTCGTTTATGAACGGCAGGCGTTTGCCGTTCACCAAGAGCACCCCATCAGCTCCCGCCAGGAAGCTGAGCGAAGGGCTAACGTCAGCCGGTTCATGGCCAAGTACCCGGAACTCGGGCCCGTACATCGGGATATCCTGGAGGGCCGCGCACAAGCAGTGGTGACCGATCTTGCGCACGAGCTGAGCCTCGGCACGCCAGCGCGGCAGAGCGCGGCCCGACCCAGGCGTCGGCCGAGAACGCGATCGGGCGAGTCAGGTCATGGGCCGCTACTGTGGTTCGCCCGAGGAGTGGGGTACGGACACGCTGTGCGGGACCGCGAGATTCTCGCGCGCGTAGAGCGCGCATGCCCCGATTTGCAGGTCATCGTGGCAACACACGGTGCCGGGCTCGGCCTCCTATCTCGGTACGACCTCATCGACCTTGGGCCGTGGGATCAGACCAACTCGTATGCCAAGGCCTGGCGGGCAGCGGAGCTGGTGAGGAAGGTGTCGCCCGTTCTCGTGGCCTGCGACGAGGAGATGGAGGCGGCCTTCGCCGCCCACAGGTCGGGAGTGCCTGTCACGTACATCACGAACTGGCTGCTGAACCCCGACCTCCACCCGCGCTGCAGGACACTGCAGACCGCAGACTCCATGATCTTCGCGGACTTCCGGGATGGCGCCATTGTGGAGGGCGCATGGCGCGTGCCGATAGAGTATGTCGGGCCCATATTAGCGCCCATCCCGGATGAGTCCGAGAGAAGGGCGATCCGGCGAGGTATCGGCCTCGAAGATGGCGAGCAGCTCCTCACCCTTGCCGTTGGCGCGGGTACGAAGCAGGATCTGAGGTTCGTCGAGTGGCTGCTTGGCGCACTCGCCGGCAGTGGATTGGAGGTGAGCATGGCAGTGGCAGCCGGGGAGTTGGCCGACGTGCTGGCACCCGTCATCGCGGCAGACACCGAGGTCAGGCTGCTGCGCGACTTCGAGGCAGCTCGCCGCTGCACGCTCGCGTCCGATGTCGTCCTCACACGGGGAGGCCACACTATACTCTGGGAGCTGGCGTACGCTGGGATCCCATCCGTAGCGATCCCTCACAGCAGGTCCGTCAATCCACTGAACCGCCGGTATGTCAGCCGCATGGCACGTACTGGGGCAGTTGCCGTGGTAGCGAACAGCGGGTGGCCGGATGCGGGCCAGCTTCGCGCGGCGCTTGACTACGCGCTCTGCGAGAAGACGTGGGACCGCGCGAGGCAGCGATCCCAGGAGTTGCCCCCCATAGAATCGGCTCAGGTCGCGGCGGATATCATCGTGTCACACTTGGGGGATCGCTGATGATTCCGGGCAGGGCCGGCCGGGGGCCCGCCGTGTCCAGGCGTTCCAGGCTGGCTGGTAGGATCGACTCGGGAGTCGCCGCCGAATCCGCCGACATCCGACCCTGCAGACTCTGGGCACACGAGGAGGCTCCCAGTTGCGATCACAGGGACCGTGCCTAAGAGGCGACGTCCATCACGTATCCGTCGGCGGGCGCAGGTTCGTGCTCGACGTTGGCACCTCGTCGGCCTTCGAGGTCAACGAGATCGGAGCAGAAGCCGTCAAAGCGCTCTCAACACTGCCGCGTTCGAGAGCAACATCAGCACACACAGCGTACTCCGGGGATGTATGGGCGCAAGCCGTCGGGGAGGTCGAAGCCCTGCTGGCCCGCGGCTTCTTCCAGCCGGAACGTGCACCTCCGCCTGTCACCAGGCTCACTTCCCAGAGCTGGGACCTGATGCTTGGCATCACGCGCCGCTGCACTCTGCGGTGCGCGTACTGCACGCGGGGCAACGCGGACCGACACGGGGCTCCCATGGACATGTCACCCGAGGTCATCGACGCATCTCTCGACTGGGCCGCCAACGAATGGGCGAAGGGCGGGCGAAGGATCACGGTCGTAACCGGTGCCATCGGGGAGTCGCTGCTCTACCCGGAGGGCTGCGACCGGGTGGCCGACAGCGCCAGACGCCTGACGGCCGCCACGGGCAAGGCTATCACCGCCAGCGAGTTCAACACGAACCTCACACTGGCCCAGAGGCCTGAGGTGTGGGAGCGTCTGTTGAATGGCTGGTGGAACCTCAGCATAGACGGTCCGCCCGAAGCACATGACGCGATGCGTACGTTCCCCGATGGAACAGGGTCCCACAGCCTCATAGGTCCACACGCCGCTCGCCTCGCGTGCGAAGGGACGTGCCGGGCCTTCGCCGTCGTGACCGGGCAGTACACTGACCTGACGAGCGTCTTCCTGCACCTGTGTGACCTAGGGTTCCGCGAGATCGTCCTCCGGCCGGTCGTGGCCGACGCCGGGCAGCCGTTCCGCATCAGCGGAGCGAATCTTGCTGCAGTGAAAGGCGGCTTCACGGACTGGGTCGAGTTCCTTCTGGCGCAGCCCGACGACATGCTGCTCGACTACCTCATGAGGATATGGGGCTGCGCCGATTTCCTCGGCAGATTCCTCGTAAGAGTACTTGCTCGGCACAAGGTGCGCTACCGCTGTGGCGCCGGAAAGAACACGGTTGCGGTTGACACGAATGGCGACCTCTACCCGTGCTCGCATCTCATCGGTATACCCGAATGCCGCATCGGGACAGTGTTCAGCGGGATCGACGAGGCGTTGCTTCGGCTCTACTGGGAAGAGCTGGACGTCACGCGGAAAGCAAGCTGCCGGCAGTGCTGGGCGCGCTATCTGTGCGGAGGTGGGTGCTATGCGCTCGGCTGGTTTGTCAACGGAAACGTGGCAAGGCCTGACCCCGCGGACTGCGATTTGACACGTCACATGGTCGAGCTGGCGGTCTACGCGACTGCCCGGCTGCGCGCTGAGAGGCCGTCCGTCCTCGCCGCTCTCGACTTACCCACCGGGGTTCGCGTCAACATGGGCCGAGCAGTGGCATGCTTCTACTCAGATCGACCGCTGACGCCGCGCGACGCCGAGAGCGAGTGGGAATCACCGGATCCGCTTCGCTTCGAACGCGCTGACCAGCTGAAGGGCAGGATCTGGGGCGGACCCCATGACATCTCAGGAGAGATGCACTTCCGGTGGGATGAGGAGCGCCTCTACCTGATGGTGCGTCTCCGTGGGCGCGGCGCTCTGTCGCATCGGGCCGGCTCTCTGTTTGGAGTCTTCCTCGTCCCTGCAGAGGAGATCGCGGCGATCTCGGACCCGATCTGGTGGACTGCCGGTGTCGCTCATCACCATGTGGACTATGTCCCATCATCTATCACTGCCACTGTGACTGCATATTCCGTGACGGGTCAGGTGACCTCAGTCGAGGCACCGGCCCACTTCGAGGCGCGACAGACGGACCTTTGTGCTCGCGTGGCGATCCCATGGACCGCACTTCCCCTGCTGAGGCCCGAGCAGGACGCCCACTTCGGCGTCAACGCCGTCGTGTGCCCCCCAGACAAGAACCGGCCGGCGCTCGGCATGAGATGGATGACCCAGTGTCCCATCGGAGCAATGCGCCTGTGTCGCCCGCAGGCCCGACAGTGTTCGCCAGTGCCAACTTGTGGGCGGACAAGGGCCGGTCCGCTGCTGCCGGCAAACGTGCCGCAGACGACAGCGGCGGCGCAGGCTGGGAAGTGCGTTCCCCGCGGCGGCCTGTCGCACCGGCCAGGAGAACGGGGCGATGCCGATCCGCCCAATGGCAGGTGAGCTGCATTGCCGCGGTAGGCAGAGGCCGCTTCGGCAGCGGCGCGTACTCAGACTTGGTCTGTGGAGAGGTCTTCACAGTGAGTTCTGGCATCGGCAGCTGAGGCGCGACGGAGCCGCTCGTGCAACCAGCTGCTGAGAGCAATCTGGGGAGATGGAGGCAGAGCAATGCGGGAATCAGTCTTGGCGATTGCCAGCAGTCACAGGGAGCGGGCGGTCACGACGTGGCTGTCGAGGGCGGCGCGCCGTCTCGGCCACGTGCGTAGGTACGAGCCTTGCGACTTGGCATCGCGGGCCGGCCGAGGTCTGCCCGCGGACGTCCTTCTGGTTGATGCGCAGTCAGTTCACCGGTTCGACGATCTCCTTTGGGTAACGAAGTACGCCCGCCGGTTGTGGCCCCATGCGCGCATTCTCGCTTTCGGGCAGGGCGGCCACAGCGACATCATCGCGGCAGCCCGTGCGGGGACCCACGGCTACGTGTTGTTCGGCGCCGACGCGGAGGACCTAGCCCAAGCCCTTGCCGTAGCGGATGAGACCGGGTTTTTCATCCCTGGCGGAGTCGACCTGACCCCGGAGCGCGCCAGCCCCAACTCGTCTGCCGGCCATCCCGACATCCTTGAGCTGGCCGATCTCACAGCGCGAGAACGGCAGATCGCTTCGCTAATGGCTCGAGGCATGACGAACGCCCAGATAAGTGCTGAGCTTTTGATCTCTATCGAGACGGCCCGCTGGCACGCCAAGAACGCGCTGAGGAAGCTGGGAATCCGCAACCGGACTCGGCTCGCCGCGCTGTGGCATGAGTCGGTTGGGCCGCCCGGACAGGCCGCGCCGTCCCGCTTTGAGGGGGTTGCCGTGTCGTGCTGAGTTCGTCCCGGGGTATGCTCATACCTGTAGGCCTGCGGTAGTAGCTGAGAACCCCCAACAGAACCCCCCGACGGGACTGGAGTGATGGCCTTGCCCCCAAGAACGTATCCAGGTGTGATCTCACGGAGTGGAGCCCGGAACAGAGAGAGGGGCGAGGCAGATGTGTCAGAAGTGGCACAGGCCGGAGCAGATCATCCACAAGCTGCGGCAGGCAGAGATCGAGATCAGCAAAGGGGCCACGGTCGCCCAAGCGGCGAAGGGGATTGGGGTGACCGAGCACACCCATTACGGGTGCCGAGTTGCGTACGGTGGGATGCGGGTTCCCGGGCGCGGTGAGACGCAGCATCCCGCGAGACGGCGCCGGCCGCGGTGGGCAGAGGAGTCAGGCGGAGCGCCGCGGGGACCGGAGCAGGGCGGTGTACGTCTTGAGCGGTCCTGAGACAAACGGGGAGCAGCGCTGGCCAAGCTGAGCGAGACCGGCCGGGAGTTGGTGTCAGGTTGCCTACCATAAGGCTAATGACGGTGCCAGCATGATCGGACACAAGCGCCGCAGGCGGCGACGCCATTGGCTGCTGGCTATGGCCATTCTGCCTCAGCTCGCATCGCTGGCAGCCATGGCCGGAATGCTGTGGGCGGTGAAGATCAAGGATGTGATCTCCGCGCCGGCCGCTTTCGGCAGGGAGTCGGGGCGCCTTCACATCAGCTTCGACATCTCTGCCGCAGATCGGCCGAAGCTCCAGGTGGGCAGTGTGATTCATGGGGCTATCCTCGATCCGAGCGGCCAAGGCGGTCCCGCGTTCTCAGGTCAGGTGATCCGGATTCGCGTTGGTGGGTCGGCATCCACGCGATTGCCGTGGAGGGTCGATGCCCGGTTGACTCCCGACACCGAAAAGCGTCCAGAAGCATTCATGGAGCCAGGCCATCCGGTGAGCGTGGCCATGTGGACTCGCACCAGAAGGGCGCTCGACGTAGTGTTGAGCCAGGCCAACTTCTCGGGGATCGCCGGCAGCGCGCCTCCCGGAAACTTGTCTTCGGGCATCCCCCAATGACACAGTCGTTCCAGCAAGAGACCAAGCGTCCTTCCCTCCGCAGGTACTTGCGCCTGCGCAAGTACGCGCTGCGCTATCTGGACATCCAGATCGCCATGCTCGTGTGCAGCCTGTTGGCCGGCTTCGGGGGAATGCTGCAGCCGTACATCACAAAGCTCACCTTCGACTTCGCCTTCGCCAACCGGGATTGGCAACTGCTAGTGGTCCTGGCGATTTCCGGGTTCCTGTTGATGCTCTTCTCCCAATTAGGCAGCGCGGTCCAGGGATATCTGGGGCTCTACGCTTCCCAGAATCTGACGTTTGCCATGCGGGCGGACTTCGTCAAGCATCTCTACGGTCTCCCGCTCTCGTTCTTCCAGCAGCGATCCACGGGCGAGCACATGTACCGCCTGAACTCCGACATCCCTGGCGCTGCGAGCCTGGTCGGGAACGTCGTCAATACGGTGGTGAACCCATTCGTCTCAGCGATCTACCCCCTGATCGGCATCATGTTGCTCGACTGGCGATTCGCACTGGTGGCGGTGGGCGCAACTCCGGTATTCGTCCTTCATTCGCGCTACTTCGGCCGCCGCCAGCGGGCTCTCGCTCGGCTCAATGCGCAAGAGGGCCAGCGCATTTCAGGAGAGATCACCGACCGGATCGCGCAGGTCAAGCTGGTGAAGGCGTTCGGGCGGGAGCGAACGGAGATCCGCGAGTACCTCTCCAACCAGATCAAGCTCATCCGTCTGGCGTATCGCGGCTACTGGTTGGGGCTGTGGAGCGGAATGACCAGCAGTGTCATCAACTCCCTCGGCCGTGGTCTGATCGGGATTTACCTCGGGTATCGAGTGGTGGTCACTGCCGACATGTCCTTGGGCACGCTCATCGCCCTTTCCATGTACCTGGTGCAGTTGCTGCAGGCGGCCGGCTCGCTGGCCGGACTGTACCAGGGCCTGCTGCAGCAACTGGTTCCAGTTGACCGTATGCTCGATATCCTGGAGCAGAACACCCGCATCGAAGAAGCCCCGGACGCGGTTCCTCCCGGCCCGCTCCAGGGTGGCCTGGCCCTACATAACGTCAGCTTTGGCTACACACCGGAGAAGCCGGTGCTGACGCGCGCCACATTGGAGATCGTGCCCGGTTCGTTTGTCGCCATCGTCGGGCCGAGCGGTGTTGGCAAGACTACCATCTTGAACCTGCTCCTTCGCCTGTACGATCCGGATGACGGGGATGTGCTGATTGACGGCAGGCCGCTGTGCGGGTTGCAGCTTGCGCCGTTCCGCAGACAGGTCGGGATTGTCTTGCAGGAGACCTATCTGTTCAACGCCACAGTCCGCGATAACATCTTGTACGGGAACCCGGAGGCGACTGAAGAGGAAATCGCAGACGCCGCGCGCCTGGCCGATGCACACGAGTTCATTTCAGAGCTACCGGATGGTTACGAAACGATAGTCGGTGAAGGCGGCTGCATGATCTCCGCGGGACAGCGCCAACGGATCGGCATTGCCCGGGCCCTACTCAGAAATCCACGCGTGCTTGTTCTTGATGAGGCCACGGCATCGCTGAGTTCGGAATCGGAGACGGCCATCTTGAGCGCCCTTCGGCCTCGTGATGGCGAGCGCACTCTGGTTCTGGTCACCCACCGGCTAGCTGCCATTCGCGATGCCGATCGGATATTTGTCTTGGATGGTGGCCGGATCGCGGAGCAAGGTTCGCACGAAGAGTTGCTGGCGCTGAACGGACTCTATCGGAGACTGTGGGATCGGCAGTTCGGGGCGGGCCACGAGATTGGTCTGGAATCCGCCACGAGCTGAGGGATGTACTACGGGAGGCAGGCATGAGGTTATCAGTTCTGATAGTGGGCGACGGCGATGAAGCGCTCGACTTGGCTCGTCAGCTGGCCCAGGCAGATGGGCGAGTCTTCGATGTCGCCACCTACACCGCGGCCGAGCTTACGCGCGGCGTGCAGGCGGGTCTGCGGCCGGACGTGCTGCTCATAGACATTGCTGAATTCCCAGCCGCCGTTGAGGCGGGTGGTGTGGTCGCGTACGTTCGCAGATGCTGGCCCGCGGCGCGTCTGCTCGCGTTTGGCGAGGCGAACCTGCAGAGCATCATCGCGGCTGTGAGATGCAGGGCCGACGGATATGTGCACCGTACCGCCAACACCCGTGAGATCGTTAAGACTATCCACCGCGCGGTTTCCACAGACGACTTCGTATTGCCAAGCAGTCTCGTGACCGCATACCAGGCAGTAACCGCGTGGTTACCATCCGAAACCCACGTTCAGCCCGCGCTGCATGACCTCACGCCGCGTGAGCGCGATATCGCCACTCTGGCAGCATCGGGTCTGAGCAACCGTGAACTCAGCGACTGCTTGCAGATCTCCGAGGAAACGGTGAAGTGGCATCTGAAGAACGTCCTGCGCAAACTCGACGTCGGGGGCCGACGGCAACTCCGGAGACGGTGGCGTAGGCGGATAACCAGGCTGGACGCTCCAGAGCCGTCAGTGAGCGTGCCAGCTGCCTGCTAAGGTTCCTCTCCAGTTTGTTCTGTGGAAATCCCAAAACTCCCCGAAAAACCCCCCTAAAAGGGTGGGGACAAACGGCGGGTTGAGTGCTACGCTGTCACCGTTCCGGGCGACGAGCATGCGCAGACATATGGCGGGGCCAAATCACGGTCTGAGATCAGCAGGAGGGTAGTAGTGCGCCACATCAAACCAATCAGTTCTGAATCTGATTTCCTTCGTGAACGTCTGCACGACAACGCACGACTCGTGCTGAGACCGGACCTTCGCTTGCGGCGAGAGGCCCACTTCGTTTCTCTGTGGCGACTTGGGGATGACGCGGCGGTGTACGATTTCGCCCGCCTCGATCCGTCAACCGCAGTCATGCTGGGACTGTTCGATGGGAGAAGGACCGTCGCCCAGGTCTTGGCGGCATTCTCCCGCGTATCAAGGGTGCCGGAGCCGAGGGTCAGAGACTCCCTTGTCCAGTTCCTCGCCGAGGATCCCACTCGTCTCGTCGCAGCCGAAGAGATGCCAGAGGAGCAGCGGGGCAGGTACGATCCCCGGTCGTTTGTCATTCCTCTTGCCGATGTCGATCTCACCGTCAAGCGCCCAAACGCGCCCATGTCGCTGATGTGGATGATCACCAACGCGTGCCCCGCGAATTGCGTCTACTGTTTCGCGGAACGCCAACGGCATGGTGAGGGAGGGGCGCCGATGTCTCTTGCCAGGATTATTGAGCTCCTGGATGAAGCGGCGAGACTGGGGGTAGTCGGGGCCATGGTGGAGGGAGGAGACCCGTTCTTGCATCCCCACATCGTCGAGATCGTGGGAGCCATGATTGCCAGAGGTATGCATGTCGCGATTTCAACAAAGTGCGAGCTATCGGATGACACAGTCACCCGATCGATCGAAGCTGGATTGCGGCGGCTGCAGGTGAGCATTGATACTGTTGACGAGGAGACCCACGTTGCCCTCACACGCGCCCCTGGGCTGTTACATGGGACGTTGGCTACAGTTCGGCGCGCCGTCGCAGCCGGCTTCGATCAGATAATCGTGAACGCGGTGGTCACTGCGTATAACTTCCGACAGATGCGATCACTGGTCGGAGAACTGGCCTCCTTGGGGGTCACTACGGTTCACTTCGCTGATTACACGCGATCCATATACGTTCACCACGATGACCTGTTCCTCACCGCAGATGAGATCAAAGAGGTCGCAAACACAGCACAGGAGTTGCAGGACGAGTTCCCGGATATAACAGTCCGGTTTGATCGGGAGGAAGTGCGCCCATTCGCGGATCGGGCGTTGTGCACAGCGGGGCTCTTTTCCCTCACGATCCATCCTGATGGCAAAGTGGTGCTGTGTGAGCAGGCACCTTCTGATGGGCCAGCAGTCGTGGGCGACCTCTCCACGCAGTCGCTAGTGGAGGTATGGAACTCAGAAGCGATACCAAGGTTCCTGCACCCGGACCGATCGTGGTTCGGGGGGACGGCGTGTGAGACATGCCCGGACTTCGACGAGTGCCATACCGGCCTGGGACGGTGCTTCATCAAGAGCATGAAGGCCTTCGGTGTCCTGTTTGGGCCGGAGCCAGATTGTCCCAGAGCGCCTCGACCAAGACCGCCTGTCAGGTCCGGTGAGATTCATGCGCGTTTGGTGCACTGACCGTAGTTTGAATACGCTTGCGATGCATCGCGCGCGGCGATGACGCATAAGGAAAGGAGGTGATATCTCATGCTGGACGATCTGGCCCTTGCAATGGATAACGCTGGTCTGAGCGGCATGGTGCCTGCCAGCGCAGACGGCATCCTGGGCACTTGCTCGGGCGGTAGCGTCGGGGCAACCTGCAGCTCGGGGACAGGCGTTATCTGCGACGGCGGCTACGGCCAGGTGTGTACCGGTACGGGCACGATTGGCGTGAAGTGCACACGCACCGCGTTGGCAGCGTCATGCTCGCCTTCCCAGTATGCCTTCTCGTGCACGTCCGGAGCTATCGGACAGGTCGCATGCTAGACTGTGCTGAAGCGTGACAAGAGACGGCCGCGGTTCCCGGGGCACGGCGGCCGTCTCTCACATACCGTCTAGCACTGCGACTTCGCCCTTCTGGGATATTGCACGGTCTTCAGCGGGGCTGACCGCGGTCCGCTCACCGTGCATGGTGAGGCGGAATTCGTCCAATTGCTGCCAACTGCCGACGCCGGTTGTGAAGGGATTGGGATGAGACAAGGCGAAGATCGAATTAGTGAGAGTATCCTCGGAATTCGAGAACACCAGGAGAAAGCAATGAGTGGATTGGTCTATTGCAGCCATTCCAAGGAGCAAGTTGAGAGATACCGACGTGTGCTGGCGCTTGTGATGACAGTGATGCCACTGGCGCTGTGGGCGACGGGATGCAGTCGTCAATCTCCGTCTCCAGCGCACTCGAACCGACCGGTCAAGACGATCCAAGGCAGAGGCGGCACGCAGGTTTCGCCGCTTCCCGACGCGGAGCGAAAGGAAATGGCACGACTGATGCCACTGTGGGCCGAGTTTGCGGATCGCGTGCGAGACGTGTATGCAGCGCTGCCGTCGGACGCAAGGGGACAGGTCCAGAGCAATGGCGAGTGCACTTTCTCTTTGCTCGATCTGCCTAAGGCGCAGGCCGACGTGATTCGCGAACTGGTCGAGAAAGACCGTAGTTTGCACGCCACGCTGGAGGGTTGGGTCGGTGCTCCGCTCGACCCGTCCAAGGTGACCTTCGTGTTCTCGCGGCAGGGCGACCGTCTGCACTTTGGTTACCGAGGGAACGGCAATGCTGCCAACTGGGCACCAATTGGCATATGGAAGAGTCCGTAGGCCACGCAGTCGGTTGCTCCTGGTCTCCCGAGAGATCATCCTCCGCGTCACCATCGCATTAGGCCTGTGTGCGTCACTCGACTCCCAAGGAGTCTGAGTCTTGGACCAGCCCAGTTTGGCTTTGGCCCGACGGCGGATAGTGAACTATACGTGGCGTCATAACTTCTTGCGCATACTGACCGCGACTTTGCTGCAATTAAGCGCCCCTTCTTGGAGGCACACGCGCGATTACTAATAACGCTGTGTATAGCGAAGCGTAACCATGTCTTTGCTCAACAGCTCCTTCTTCGCTTGGCAGACCATCACCAGGCACAAACTGCGCTCGTTGCTGGCACTGCTGGGAGTCACTGTAGGGGCGCTGGCAATGGTCTCGGTAGCGAGCATTGAACAGTCCTGGCGGGAGGAGGTGGAGCGCGCCTTCGGCGGCCTCGACCTCAACCGCTTCTATGTGGAGGTGCCGCAGGCAGGCGAGGGTGTGGAGCGTGACTACTTGGTTGATGAGGACGCGGAGGCGATCCGTGCGGAGTGCCCCGCGGTAGATAAGCTCACTGTCTACACGTACTATCAAGGCAACGCCAGCCGAGGTCGGGAGGACTTGGGCTTCGTGACGACGTGGTGGATGGATCGGGACTTCCAGGATGTCTTCGGATTCAGCCTGCTGGAGGGCCGCTTCCTTACGCAGGCAGAAGTGGATGGAGGCACCCGAGTCTGCCTGATCACGCCGGAGCTTAGGAAGGCCCTCTTTCCGGAGGGAAAGGCAGTCGGCGAGCAATTCCGCCTCAGAGGATTCCCGCTCCAGGTCGCGGGGGTCGTGACCATCAAGAACGATCCCAACTGGTCCAAAGCGCACTGCATCTACCTCCCGCGGCGGTTGTTTCGCATGATCAGCCAAGCCAAGCCCTGGACGACGATCCGCGGGCGGGCGAAGGACCCGGAGGCGGCGGCGCGCCAGGTTGATGCGCTGATGCGTCAGCGAGTCGGTGGCGATAGGACCGTAGAGTATGTGCGCGGCCCCTGGGTGGCGCGGGAGGCGGCCCGCAACGTGCGTAACCGCGTCCAGCTCATCGGCATCCTGGCCGCGATCTGCGCGCTGTTGCTCGGCAGCTACGGCGTTGGGGCCGTGCTCTACGTCTCGGTCACGGAAAGCGCGCGTGAGATCGGCATCCGGAGAGCGCTGGGGGCAAGTCAGACCGCTGCGGCCTCGGAGGTGATGCTGGCCGGGCTGATCTTCGGTGTGGTCGGCGCAGCCGTCGGCATCGCGCTGGCCCACTTCGGCCTCTGGCTGGCCGCGGCCCCAGGAGTACTGATCCAGCAAGGCTTCGACAGGACATTCCAGGATCTCGCAGGTCCCGGCGGGCCGCAAGGAGTGCCCTCGTTCTTCATTTCTAGGATCTCTTGGCGGTCGGTGGCAGCAGCGGCCGTCTCGTCCCTCGTAATGTGTTTGCTCGCCTCCCTGGTGCCGACATCAGAGGTCGTGCGGCTCGACCCGGCCCGCACCATCTCGATCGGATTGGCTCCCAACCATCGTCTGAGGCTCGGTGTGGCAATGGTCCAGGTGGCAACGGCGGTGGCCGTGATTACGCTGATGCCATCTTTGTACGAATCACTCGATCAAGCTGATCGGCGGGAGATGCGCGGGACCTTCCGCGCGAACGCAATTGACGTGTCCATGTGGCGTCCCAAGGGGGAAACGAACGTCCAGTATCCCCCGGAGTGGTTCAGGGACGCGGCGGCACTGCGTGAGCTGTACTCGGACCCTCAGTTCCCTGAGAAACTGGTGGCCGCCTGTCCCCTGCTCACCTCGGCGGAGCCCAACGTCCCGTTCGGCGTCGGCTTGGGATTGGTCTCTGTCAAGGCAGGGAGGCGGATTCTGGCCCCCAACTACGGGACGAACCCGAGCAACTGCAGGGTCGAATTTGTCAATCCCAGCTTCTACCCGACGGAGACCGGCCCATACAGGCAGGACTGCGCAGGACACGGCGAGGTCATATACGGTCAATTCTTCACCGAGGAGATGGTGCGACGTAGCGAGCGAGTGTGTGTGCTCAACACTCAGGCTGCAGTCAACACCTACGATGGAGGCAACGGCGTAGGGCAGGTAGTACGCATCAACGGCGTGCCATTCCGCGTGGTGGGAACCATGGCCGGCGGCCACATAGGCGGGTATCGGGGAGAAAGCGTGACCAGCAGCGACGGCGTGGTCTTCCTGCCCCTTGGCCTATACCCTGAGCTTCTCCCCGTGCTCCTTTCGGGCAGTAAGCCTGGAACAAACCTTGGTGGTGGGCCGATGTTGGCTGTGCGCGTGAAAGATGAAGGCAAGCTTCCCCAGGCCGCGAAGCAGCTTAGGGAGGCCCTGGCGAGAATGCTGCCGCCGGGTCTAGGGAAGAAGCTGCAGCTCTCCGAACCCCTCCCCGCTAGCCTGCGTGAGTATCTCGGGATGCGCGGCGCGGCCGCCAAGCGGAGCGCTTTCTGCGCGGGAGCGCTGCTGCTGGTGGCCCTGATCGGCCTCGCCAACGCCTTGCTCGTCTCGCTGAGCCACAAAACGCAGGAGATCGGCCTGCGACGCGCGCTTGGCGCTCGGAAATGGCAGGTGATGGCTCCGTTGCTGGCCGAGGGCCTCGCCCTGGCGGCGTCGGGGGCGGCGCTGGGGGTGATCTTCGCGGGGGTGCTCTCGTGGGCGCTACGCACCGGGGTGATGAGTCAGAGGTTCCTCTTCCTCTCGCCCTTCTGGGCCCTCGTTGCAGGGCTCGCCATGGTCCTGACCAGCATGCTCGTCTCCCTCATCCCCGGCGCCCTCGCCACCCGTGTGAATCCGGCGACCGCGTTGCGGTCGGAGTAACTGGCGGAGAGAACGGATGAGACGACATGAATGGGCCTCACTGGCCCTGCTGCTCATGATGGTCCCCGTGGGCGCGACCGCGGGCTGCGGCCGGAAGCAGGCAGTCGCCGAGCCGCCCGGCTTCGCTGATCTGTCCCCAGTGCCGAGCGACTGGGGATTGAGTGATCCCGAGACCCTAATGTGGCGAGAGCGACTGAAAGGCGTCTACAAGGCCCTCGGCCCGGAGGCACACTGGAAACTGAAGAAGGAGGGCAAGGTTGTTTTCCGTCTCAGAGACTGCCCACGAATGCAACAGGACACCCTCGCCGAGTTTCTGAGGTCGTATCGCGTGCGCGACTGGGTCGAGTCCAAGGTTGGCCGCCCACCGGACATCGGTCGGTTGACGTTTCAGTTCGAAGGCGCGCCCGGCAGCACCGTAACTCTCGTTATCCTGGATCCGGTCAATCCAGGTGACGGAGGCCTCAGATGCTCCGACATCGGCTCCTGGCCGGCGAACCAGGGCCAGAAGTGAGTGGGGAGGATGCTGGCATGTACGTGAGGTTGTGGGCGACTGTCTCGAAGCTGCGCCGACAGCATGGCTCAGGGTGCAGAACAGGTTTCGTGCTCGTGTGTGTTATTACCGCCGCGCTGCAGACCGTTCAGGCAACTGCCGCCATCGCTCTGGGTGACACGGGCACCCGCACATTTTCCCTTCAGGATGCAGTCGCTATCGCCCTCGCCCCGGATGTAGCGGGGTCTGCCTGCTAACCCGACCTGCATCAAGAAATATCGGAATCAAACCGAAAACCCACCCCTAGGGATGGGGACAAATGGCGGCTTGAGTGCTACGATGGATCGACACGCGTACGCGGTACCAGAGGGGAATGCCAGAAGGACGGGAGGAGCTTGGCATGGAGGCTATGGATACGCCGTGGCGGCGCCCCGGGGTGGGCTGGAGTGGTGCGCCCGCGGCAGGAAAGGTACCGGAGCTGGTGCACATTCGCCCGCTGTGGAAGGAGCCGCCGGGTGTGGACGCCGCGGACTTGGTCAGGATCACCTTCGCCGGTCGGCGCTGGAGGCTCAACGAGTACGGGGGTCGCATCTGGGCGCTCTGCGACGGCACGCGCACGGTGCGAGACATCGCCGGTGAGGTTCGCGAGTGGGTCGGCGACCCGCTGGAGGCCGTAGCGGTCGCCGTCGGGGAGTTTGTGGGGACTCTGGAGAGCGCCGGGCTGCTCCTCAGGAGATCAGCGGGTCCCCCCACGTCATCCCCCGGGAGTCAGCCAATGTCAGCTAGGGACGGGGTTGGGGGCAGCCATGGGCCGCGGAGGAGAGTGCGGCCACTCGTCGCGGCCGGTGTGCCACTGCAAACAGCGCCCGCGCAGGGCCGGGCGAGTGACGGACAGGTGAGCCGGGGTGAGACCCGCAGTACAGAGCACGGAGGACAGGCGATGGTTGAGCCAGGGCGGAAGCCAGTCACGGATTCCGGTACGATCCTTCGCGAAGAGGGAGAGGATGCATTGCTCTTCACTCTGGAGACCGAGGCGCTGCAGGTTGTGAACCATACCGGGCGACTCGTCTGGACACTGTGCGACGGGACGCGGACGGTAGACGAGATCGCGCGCGCGGTCAGCGAGCAGTTCGAGGTCCCCGTCGAGCAGGTGATGGCCGACGTCACGGACTTTCTGTCCAGGCTGCGCGAGCTGGACATGGTCAGCTTCGAGTAGATGAGGACCGAGGACTACTATGAACATCCAGCAGCTCTCCGCCCCGCTCACTGTCGCATGGCGAGTCACCGTTAGGTGCAATCTCCGCTGCCTGCACTGCTTCGCCTCCGCTGAGCCGTACCCCCGTAGCGGGGAACTCGACGATGCAGGCGCCTGGGCCGTGCTTCGACAGCTCGAAAAGGCCGGGGTTTTCTACCTCATCGTCACGGGAGGGGAGCCCCTGCTCCGGGAGGGAATCTTCGACCTGATGGAGGCTGCTACGCGCTGCATGCGGGTTGGGCTCAACACTAATGCCACCCTCGTCACGGACGACATCGCCCGGCGATTGGCCGACCTCCCCGTGCGAGACCGTGTGTCCGTCAGCCTCGACGGCTCGACTGCGGAGATCCACGACAGGCTACGCGGCAGCGGCGCGTTCGATCTCGCGGTTCGAGGCATCGAAGCGATGGTGAAGTGCGGGCTGCCGGTCCGCCCTTTCGCTACGGTCACGGCCCTGAACTGGCAGGACCTGCCGAACATAGCGCGGCTGTCCCGCGAGCTGGGGGGCTACTCTGTCGAGTTCAACGCGCTGGCGTGTGGAGGCCACGCGGTCGACAACGTGCCCACGCTGCGGTTGTCAGCCGGCGATCAGCTCAAGGCAGCTCAGGTGGCAGTGACAGTGGCGCAGGACTACGAGGGATTCGTCGGCGGGTCCTTCATCAGGCGAAGCCATGCCATGCTCTCTTGGCCCAGGGGCGAGCCCGGGCCGTTCAGCACCGCGGGTGGCTGGCTCGAACAGTGTGGCGTCGAGTCCTGCGCGGTGCTGGAGGATGGTAGCGTAGCTGTCTGCGAGGCGTTCCCCGGCCTTGTGCTTGGGAACCTCCGGGACTGCACGCTCGCTGACATCTGGCAGACGTCGCCAGTGCTGGGCGCGTTGCGCCAGCCTTTTTCGTTGGAGCAGGTCGAGGGGTGCCGCGAGTGCGGCTATCGCGCGTTGTGCACCGGCGGGTGCCGGGGCCAGGCCTATCTTGCCACGGGAGACATCCGGGCGCGCGACCCGGTCGGATGTCTGGCCAGCGCGATACGCGAGGCCTATGCGGAGGTACCTCAGTGAAGCCCGAAATAGAACTCGAGCTCAGCGCACTGAGCATCAACATCACAGATCAGTGCAACCTCCGATGCCGGCATTGCTGGGTGAGCGCCGGACCCGGCGCCGCCGGCGGCCGCGCCCAGGAACTCACCCGCGAAGAGATCGTTGGCTTCGTTCGCGACGCGATTCCTCACGGCCTGCGGAACGTCAACATCACCGGCGGTGAACCGTTTGCTCGCTGGGATATGCTCGACATCATCTCAGACATCAGGGCGCTCAGCATTGGTATTTCCATGGAGACGAACGGGACGCTCATCGACGAGAAGATAGCGGCAACGCTGAATGAGCTTGGGGTGTACTGCGTGGCCGTCAGTCTCGACGGCGCGACGCCGGACAGCCACGAGTTCCTGCGGGGCGTCGCGGGCTCCTTCGCGCAGGCCTGCGAGGCGATCCGGCTTCTCTCCCGCGCGGGCATCCCGACGCAAGCTATCGCCAGCATCCATCGCGGGACCCTCGACGAGACCGAGGACATCATCGCCCTCGCCGCCGAACTGGGGGCGAGTTCGGTGAAAGTGGATCCGATCCAGGCCTGGGGGCGTGCCGCGGAGGACGAAGCTTTGGAATGTCTGAGCGTGGCAGAGCATCTCGACCTCCACCACAGGCTCACTGCTCGCGCACGGGCCCATCCGCAAGGGGCTGAGGTAATGGTTCCCGTGCCGCCGGCCTTCCTGCCGGCGAAGGAACTCGCGGTCTACCGGGAGATATGTGGACCATTGGCTCGGCTCGGGCTGCTGCCGGACGGGAGGGTTTCCATCTGTGCGTTCGGGGGATCGAAGAGCGCACCTATCTTTGGCTCGGCGCGCGAGCACTCTGTCGCCGACATCTGGGCCGGCAACCGGGAGCTGCGGGAACTCCGCGAAGTCGTGCCCCACCGCTTGGAAGGGGTGTGCGGTCGATGCCTCCTGAGGCTAACTTGCCTCGGCTACTGCCGAGCGAAGGCAGTCTCCGTTTTTGGAAGCCTGGCCTCCCCCTGTGAGATCTGCCAGGCGGCATACGACATGGGTGTGTTCCCTGCGTCCCGGCTGATGAATTGACCTGCGCCGCGGGGGCGAAGGACGATGCGATGGGATCCGAGAGGGCGAAGGCGCACCTGGAGACCTGACTTAACGCTATGGAGAGGAAGGAGGTGATGAACATGTTCTATGAGGCACCGAAATTGCTGGGGTTCTCGAGTCCCGACAGCACGGGGTGTGTGAACAATGGCTATAAGCCCCCCACATGTGGTTGCGAGGCTGACGGCACGCGTCCCCAGGGTGACTGGGGTTGCTGTGGCAACGGCTACCATCCCGCTAAAAGCACGTGCTATCCAAGCGGGATCTCGCCACCCTGCTAGCCGCGTCTGTCGGCTCTACCCTCTCGGCTACATCTAGGATGAGCACCCCGCGCGAACCCATTGGGACACCCGGAACTACGCCGGGTGTCCCAATGACCAGCGCAGTGTCGCCATTCATCCTCAGTGTGATCCATAGGTGGCTGCGCACCATGCATGGTCTCCGTTAGATGCAGCTCCGCTGGAATCGCCTCTGACAGCGCTTGCTTCTCCTCGTACTCGTCCTGGCACTGGCCCTGGCATCCGGGGCACCGCGCCCCGAGGCCGCGACATGGCGGACGCCGCTGGAGATACCGCGTGCCTGATCGCGACAGTATCCCGCGGCGCATGAGCGACGACGAATCCCGGCAATAGCGCAGGCATCCCTGCGGATTCCTTCCACTGACCGAAGGTCGCCGCTGCCACCAATGGGAATGCGGGGTCTCAGCATGGAAGAGTTTGTTCAGGATTACCCTACTCCCCTGGAGACGCGACCGATGTACCCACGGAAGCGAGCGAGGGGCACGAGCCGCCGCCCGACAGTGGGCGGGCGCAACACGAACGAGGAGGAGAATAACGATGAAGCTCGTATGGCGTGTGGTTGGGACCATTGGAATTGCCTCTCTTGTCGCATCTGCTGGCTGCGGAGGGAAGACATCTCGCCAACCGGCCCCTCCCGCCGCGCAGAAGCCGAGCGTTCGTCTGCCCGAATGGGCACCGAAAAACCCCTCGGCGGAGTTCCTGCGGGCAGCGAGGGTGCTGAAGCCCCTGCCGCTGGATTTCATGAAGTCGCCTGGGAGGACCGACGCCGAGAACGCCGCCAGAATGAAGGGCGCGGCCATCACGTGGGCATCAGCCTATGAGTTCTTTGGGACGCTGAGCGACAAGCAGATCGAACGCTTCTTGCAGGCCAAGCCGAAGTACCTGGTGATCCCGATCAAGCAGCTCACGCAAAAGCAGAGAGCTGCACTAGACGGCTACTTCGAGGCCTGGCGCCAAACCCACAAAGCGGTTGTTCTGCCAGGGCATCCCGAGCTCCGCGACTGCCTGCTGATGCTGTACAAGAGGGGCGCGAAGCGCGACCTCTCGAACGTCGTCGCCGGCTTCGACGCGGGCAAGGAGGCGGGCGGGGGCCACGTCGTGAGCATCTGCTTCCAGGTCACCAAGCCCGACGGCAAGACGGACGGCTTTGTCAACGCCTTCGCCCAGATCTAGGGCCGGCGCCCCGATGACAGACCTCCTCGCTTCCGCCTGGCTCTCCATCACTCGTCATCGCCTCCGCTCCCTGCTGGCGATGGGGGGCGTCGCGGTCGGGGTGTGCGCGCTCACCTCCATCATCTCGGTGGAGCAAGCCTGGCGCCGGGCGGTTACCCGGTTCTTCGCGCCGCTCGACCTGGAAACGGTGCGAGTGGCGATACCAGGCGGGATGGACTGGCGGGAGGCCCGCTTCCGACGGCCGGAACTGGATCAGAGCGACGCGGAGGCGATGCTGCGGCAGTGCCCGGCCGTGCGCGCCGCCACCCTCGTCACCTCGCGCACGTTGCGGACGGAGGGAGATGCCGGCGGGATGGACATGGCGGCCTACGCAGTGGCGGCAGACTTCACGAAGACGCTGCCGGACGAACTGAAGGAGGGGCGGCTCTTCACCGCTGAGGATGTAGCGCGACAGGCCCCGGTGTGCGTGCTTTCGTTCGGCGCGCGCCTCCAGCTGTTTGGCGATGGGCCGGTGCTGGGCCAGCACGTGCGACTGGAGGGCCACCGCTTCGAGGTAGTGGGCGTGATCGCGGGCAATCGCCACGTCGGGCCGGAATCGTGCGCGGTCTACATCCCTGAGACGTGGACGCGCACGGCGCTCCGGTCGGGCATGTGGGACTATCCAGAGACGGTGTGCTTCGTGCGCACGCATGATCCGAAAGCGGCCGTGGATCAGATCGAGCGGCTGATGCAGCAGCGCATCGGCGGCGATGGATCGCGGCCCTTCACCAGCTCGCTATGGCAGATGCGCGAAGCGGCTCTGCACGTACGAGACCGGGCAAGCGCGTACAGCGCGCTGGCTGGCGTGTGCGCGCTCCTAGCCGCTGGCATCGGGATCGCCTCCCTGCTCTTCGTCTCGGTCGCGGAACGCTCCTGGGAGATCGGCATCCATCGCGCGCTGGGCAGCTCCCGGTTCCGCATCTACGCCGAATACCTCCTGGACGCGGTGCTCCTCTCTGGAGGCGGCGCGCTGATCGGGGCCATCGTCGGGATTCCGGCGGCCGCGGCGGGAGCTTTCATTACGCGCTGGCAACCGGTGCTCGAGCCGCTCGCCGGCGGGCCCCTCATAGAGGGAGGACGGCAGTTCCCGAAGGCGTCCGAGATTGCCCTCTCCGTGTCCTGGCAAGCGGTGGCGATCTCGGTGGTGCTGGCCTTGGTCGCCGGCGCGGCGGCGGCCCTGGCACCAGCCTCGGAGGCGGCCTCGCTCTCCCCGGCGCTAGCCATCGCGCGGCGCACGGGAGCACGGCGTGGCTCGCGTCAGGTGCTCATCTGCTTGCAGGTGGCGCTCGGAGTGATCGTGCTGGTGGTGCTGACCTCGTACTATGCTCTCCTCGAGAGCGAGGACAGGGCGGAGGCGCGCCGCGCGCTGGGCCAGGACACGGTGTTCGCGGCCGCGGATCCCATCTGCGCACTGCGTGAGCCGGCTGACCGGACTTACATCAATGGGTGCAAGGACGCGCTGGCCGAAGCACTGAGCACCCCGGAGGCGTTCGCCCGTCTGCAGCAGCGGACGCCGCTGCTGACCGATGTCGTTGTGTGGGTTCCGCTGACACTCAGCGTCGAGCACGCCGGCCGGACGCTGGCGCAGGCCACCGTGATCTTCAGCACGGCCGGGGCGTTTGGTTCTGAGCCCGAGATGGTCAGTGCGGCGCGGGAGCGCGCGGCGAAGGCGTTTCGCGAGGGGGAGCCAGCTGCGGTGGTCGGCCCGGACGTGACAGGGCTCCTCTTCCCGCGACAGGAGGCGGTGGGACAATCGCTCGTTATTGCCGGGAAGAAGTTCACCGTGGCGGCGGTACGCCGGAGCCCAGGCGCCTTCGTGCCCATCACGTACTACGCGGCGCTGCGGCCACGCGGTTCGCCCGATGTCATGCGCCGCTGGGGCGTAGCGCGGGTGGAAGCCCGGCCTGTCGATACGCGGCGCTATGTTGAAGCCCTGGCCCAGCTCCGCGACGCGCTGCTGCCCATGCTGCCGAAGGAGTACCGGAAGGGGATCTTACTGAGCGAAGATATCCCGGAGACGACGAGGCAATTCATCTTCCAGAGCGTGGCCGTCGTCAGGCGCGGCGCGATCGGCGCGCTGGCGGTGCTGCTGGTCGCGCTGATCGGGCTGGCGAACATGCTGCTCGTGTCGGTGCACGATGAGCTGCGGGAGACGGGTGTGCGGCGGGCGCTCGGGGCGACGCGGCCCGACATCTTCCTGCACTTCCTCTCCCAGGGAGTGCTGCTGAGCGCGCTGGGCGCGGCCGCCGGCCTGGCGATCGGCGCGGCCGTCTGCGGGGCCACCCGGAGTTGGGCCGGGATGCCCATCACGGTCTCCGCTTTCTGGGCAGTTGCCGGCGCCGTGGCGACCGTGGTGGCCGGAACGCTGACGTCGATTGCGCCAGCGCTGCTGGCCACGCGCATCCATCCGGTAGAGGCGCTGCGGTACGAGTAGGAGCTTGCCGTGAGACTCGTGCTGTCCAGAAACTCATCGACCTGGCCCTGAGCAAACTGGTACAGGGCCGCGCTGCTGCAGCCAGTGGCCACGTTGCGGACGGAGTGAAGGAGCCGAAGATGATAATCAGATGGCTAACAGTCGCTGTGGCGGCAGTGTTGTCGACGAGGGCCGCCTGCCTCGCCGATCCCGCCGAAACGCAGTCGCTTTCTCTTCAACAGGCCGTCTCCACGGCGTTGGCCCGCGACGCGCTCGTGCGAGACGCGACGCAATCCCTCGAGGATGCGCGGGCCGCGCTGGTACAGGTACAGGCGCATACACCCAGGCTGTCGGTGGGGGCGAATTCATCTGCGGCGAGTTCGGCAGGGCTGGATCCGCAGTCGGAGATCTCGGGGACCGACTGGTCCTCGCAATCCTGCTCCTCTGATGTGTCGGTGCCGTTGGGCGGGGGCACGAACGTCGGCCTTTTCACCTCCGCCTCCACTAGCACCACCAACTCCCAACTTCGGACGGGCGGGGGCGAGGAGTTCACGTTTGCGGGGGCTTCGGTGGGCGCAGGAATCTCACGTCCGCTGGGGCTGTTCCGCAACGAGCGCGTGCTGACCGAGGGCGGGCGGCGGAGTGCGGAGCTGAGCGTGCGCAGCGCGGAGCTGGCGTTGGAGCAGGCGCGCCGAGAGGTGGTGGCGGACACGCTCGACCGCTTCTTCGCCGCGCTTCAAGCGCAGCGCCAGGCAGAGCTGGCGCAGGCGTCGGTGCGGGAGAACGAAGAGCTGCTCCGCATCGCCCAGGAGAAACTCAAGCTCGGCAAGCTGGCGGAGATCGAAGTGATGGAGACGCAGGTGAGCGTAGCCTCCGCCACTGTGGCCTTGCGCCAGGCGCAGGCCGCGGTCGCCACTGCGCTGGATTCGCTGCGTAACTTCCTCGGGATGCCCCTGGAACAGCCGGTGCGAGTCACCTACGAGGAATCGTTCGCGCCAACTGCTCCGCCCGATGAGGGTGCTCTCATCACGCAGGCGCTTGCACGCCGCCCTAACCTGCAGCAACTTGCCCTGGGGCTTCGGCAGTCCGAACTGTCGGTGCAGCAGGCGGAGGCACAGGCCAGGCCGGGGATAATGCTAGTGGGCAGTTACAGCAAATCGGGGGAGGCGGAGACGATCTCCGAGAGCTTCCGCAACCTGGTGAACCCGCGCTGGGGCGTGGGCATATCGACTAGTCTCAGTCTGACCCGGTCGGAGGACCGAGCGGCGATCCAGCAAGCGCGGGGGCACCTGCGGCTGGCGCAACTGGACCAGCAACTGCGTCAGGACGAGGTGCGTCTGGAGGTACGCCGGTTGGTGCGGGAGATGCAGGCCGCGGCCGACAACGTTGCTGTGCTTGGCGGCACACTGAATCTCGCGGAGGAGAACCTGCGCATTCGCCAGACGCAGTTGGATCACGGGCTGATCAGACCGGTGGACGTGATGCAGACCGAGCGCCAACTGAGCGACACCCGTAGCCAGCACCTGAACGCAGTCATCGCCTACCGACTCGCCCGCGCGAGGCTGAGTTTGGCGGTGGGGGAGATGCCGTTCGGGGAGGGGAGGCAATCATGAAGGGAGCCTGGCTGCGGATCGTCGGTCTGCTGTTATTCGTCTGTGCTCTTGCGGTGGGCGGCGGTTGGTGGATGATGCGCGGGCAGGGCGGGGGAAGCGCGCTGCTGCCGCCGCCGACGGTGAGCGCTGACATGACCCACGAAGCGGCATCGACGCCCGACATCAAGCCGTTGCCGCCAATAGACCGCGACAGCCTTACCCTCCCCGGCGCAATTGAGCCCTACGAGAGCGTGCCGGTGTCGGCGAAGCTGACCGCGGCCATCGCCTCCATGCACGTGCGGGACGGGAGCATGGTCAGCAAGGGACAGTTGCTTTGCACGCTTGAAAGCGACGAACTCACCCGCCAGATAGACTCGGCCCGCCTCGCCCTAATGCAGGCGCAGGAGACACTGCGCCGGGCACGGGAGACACGCAGGAATGATGCTCAGCGCAAAGGCATCGCGCTATCCAACGCGGAGCGCGAGCTGGCGAGCTACCAGGCCGACAGCGCGCTTCAGCTTCAGCAGGCGGAGGCGGCGCTGAAGCGAGCCGAGCGGGAGCTGGCCGATCAGCAGGCCCTCTACCGGGCGAAGGCGGTGTCGGCCGACCAGGTGCGGACGAAGCGGGAAGCGGTCGAGGACGCCAGGCGGAGCCTGGAGCAGAGACAGGTGGCGGTGGAGGCCGGGCTGGAGGCGCGCCAGAAGGCGTTGGAGCAGGCGCGGCTGGATGCCCGGACCGAAGCGGTGTCGGAGAAGGACATCTCCTCCTATAAGCTGGCGATGGCGAACGCCCAGGCGGAGCTGGCCGAGCGGCAGGGGCGGCTGGCCGACCTGCGGGTGACCGCGCCGGTGAGCGGAACGGTGCGCTTCATCCCCCGCACCCGCACCTCTTCGATGATGGCGACGGGGCAGAGCGCGGAGGTGTTGGGGCCGGGCGTGCGAGTCTATGAAGGCGATCCTTTCCTCGAGATCGCCACCACCGAGCGGGCGTGTGTGAGAGTGGATGTAGACGAAACCGACATCCGCCGCCTGCGCATCGGCATGACCGCGAAGATCACCGGCGACGCTTTCGCCGGCCGAGAGCTTGAGGGCGAGATCAGCGAGATTCAGATCGCGGGCAAGAGCGCGGGTCAGGGGGTGACGCTCTTCCCGGTCACCGTGCGCATCACCTCACCCCTGAAGGACGTGCGCATGGGAATGACCGCGGATGTGACGATCAAGCTGGCGAAGGATGACAGCGCAGATGACGGAGGCAAGAGAGAATGACCACTACCGAGTCCTGGGAAACGCCGCTGGTTCGACTGAAGGACGTCAAGAAGACCTACCTCATGGGGAAGGTCCCGGTGAATGCGCTGCAAGGCATTGACCTGGAGATCCACGACGGCGAGATGGTGGCGATCATGGGTCCGTCGGGCTCGGGCAAGACAACACTGCTGAACGTCCTCGGCCTGCTTGACTCCCCCTCCACCGGATCGTACAAACTCGTCGGCGATGAGGTGGCCAAGCTGCCGGATCGTAAGCGCAGCCAGCTTCGCAACAAGCGCTTCGGGTTCGTCTTTCAGGTATACAACCTCTTGCCACGTCTTACCGCGGCTGAGAACGTGATGATCCCGCTGATCTATGGAGGCGTGCCGCGGAGGGAGCGTCGTCCTCGAGCGGAGGCCGCGCTGGAAGCAGTGGGACTGAAGGAGCGGATGAGCCATCGCCCGAGTGAACTGTCCGGTGGCGAGCAGCAACGGGTGGCCATTGCCCGCGCGCTGGTGAACGAGCCCTCCGTGATTCTCGCCGACGAGCCCACTGGCAACCTCGACTCCAAGTCCGGCGCCGCGGTCATGGATCTGATCCAACAGCTCCACCAGGAACGCGAGGTTACCGTCGTGCTCGTCAGCCATGACCCTGGCATCGCCGCGAGGGCCGAGCGGACGGTGCATCTCAGGGATGGCGTCGTCGCCAACGGAAGCGACGCGGAAGAAGGGCGGCCATGCGCGGACCCAGCATCATCACCCCGGTGACCTGCCCCCCCCTCGATGTTACCTGCAGGTCGTCAGCGTTCGTGGGACAAACCGGGGGGTGAGTTAAGCAACACTGCAGGTGTTCCTGTCCCGGTTGTCTCTGCGTTCTTGACGGTTCTGCGGTAGTGCTCGCGCCGGGCTACTGTCGCCCGAATCGCCAGTCGCTTTCTCCGGCCGAGGATCGCCTCCCTGCGACCGTAGTAGACATTGAAGTGGTCAAGTTGGCCTGATACCGCTCCGCGTCTTCCCCGGAGAGTGCATGTGATCCTGTGTCGCTGCTGACTTCCTCCGACGTGAAACCGCTGCCGAGCTGTGTCATCTGCACAAACGGGCTCAGATGCTGTGCGCGTGCGTTGCGTCGCCGGACGCGAGTGAGAGAGAGATGCCAGCCGGCAGACCCAACTAGGCGGCCTTCGCGAGACGGAAGCCCGTGACGCGAGTCTCGGGGAAGAAGCGGCGCTCGACGTGAGCGGGAACGGTCTTCGCCGTGCGGGCCGGGGCCGACCATTCCTGCCCAGCATGAATCAGATCCGGGACCGCGCCTTTGAGGGTGGTGTGCGGCCGCCAGGAGTTGTAGTAGCAGACGAAGTCGGCCAGCAGGATCTCCAGGTGATCCAGCCCCCTGATCACCGGTACGCGCCGCAGCCACTCGTACTTCAATGTCCGGATGACGCGTTCGGTCACGGCGATGGAGCCGTGTTTGCCCACCGCACCGAAACGCTGCTTGACATTCCATCGCCTCAGGAGCGCAGCCACCACGTCGCTGATGAAGACACCCTCTTGGTCACTGATGATGTGCTTGGGCGCTCCATGGCGCAGGAACGCATCCTCCAGAGCTTCCACCAGCCAGCCTGCATTCGGGCCCTCCAGGGGACAGCTGGCGACGACCTTTCGGGAGAAGTGATCGATGGCCACCAGCGCCCAGGTGGGCCAGATCCGCCATCGCCACACCCGAGTACGATCCACGCTCCACACGTGGTTCGGATAGCGGGCGATGATCTGGCGCGGCTTCTTCTCTTCAGGCTTTCCGGCCGCAGCAGCGGGCGTGCCTTCGGGTCGCGGTTCCGGCCTGAGCAAGGGGTTGCGGACCGTGGACGCCGCCAGGAAGATACCCAGTGTTCCCAGCACCAGGGCGATACGGCGCCGACCCCAGCCAGGATTCGCCGATGCCATCTCCCATACCAGCCGCTCCAGCCCCTCAGACGTCCGGCGCATCGATAGCTGGCACTGGCGGCCACAAAGCCCGATACCATCCTGCAGCCGCCGTAGCCATCGCCACACTGTCGAGCGCGCCACCCCGAAGCACTTGGGGATCTGCCATCGCGGGATGCCGAAGTACTCGATGCACCACAGGATATGTAGCCGCTCTGCCAGGGAATAGGGCTTCCAGATGTGGGCGGCCTTCAGGCGCCGCTCCGCACAGGCGAGCCGCTCAACCAGAAACTCGACGGTGTCCCGGAGCATCACGTTCTCGGCGTGCACCTCCCCCCCATCACCCGAAGCCTTTGCCGCTTGCTCCAGGCCCAGTCGCCTGCTCCGGCCCGCCCATCGGCCACTGAGTAGCACCGCCTTCATCACCAGGCAGACCGCAGTTCCAGCTCCTTCCACGTGGGTTCACCCTCCAGGGAAATGGAGTGCCCACGATACACCAAGGGATGCCGTCAGAGCAAGGCTAGGGCGGCTCTACGGCGAAGTAACCACTACACGGGGTCGCAGCTGGTGCACGAAGCGGCGCACCGAACTGTAGCTACCCTGGTAGCCGTGGTGGCGGCCCAGCTGCTGGTGAATTGCCACCATCTCGATCCCTTGATTCAGCAGGCTCTGCACCACCTCTCGATAGGGCTCCACACTCGAGACATTGCTGCTGGGCGCCGAGCAGACCGGCCCCAAATGGGCGAGCACCTCCGCTGCCTCCGGCAAGGGCCGGGAAGGGTCCATATAGCCTTTCGCCGCCGCCAGCTTCCGGTAGCAGCGGACGGTACGACGCGAATGTCTCAGGTCTCGACAGATAGCGCGCACGGACTGGCCGGCATGCAACCGATACACGATGTCCACGATGAGATGCACGCTGAGTCGCTCCATGTCTCCTCCTGACCGATCCTCCGGGTCAGGAGGGGATTCCTTGTGGCAACGACCCAGATGCTGCCGGCGGGGTGGCACCCACCCCCGGCGATCAGGTGGTACAGATGGGGCGACTACGCGTGGTACAGTCTAGCCCGGCGGCCGACACGTTTCGAAACGCGCCTGTGGAGAAGGATTGCGAGACTTCCGAACCCTTGCCCGTGTGCAACGGTCCGGAGGAGAGCGCCCATACACAACCCGGCGGACTTGAGCCTCAGAAGCCCTGCAATGCCGCCTGTTTGGCGACAGGAATGGACTTGACTTCATTGCCCACCAGAGCGTGAATGACCTCCTGACTGGCGGCATCAGAACGCCATGTCAGGAGGTCTGTCCAAGATGGTGATGAGCAGACAGAAGATACCGGTAATCGTCAGTGCCCGTTCCCGAGAAAGACGGGGAACGCCTGATCGCGCGGTGTCGGGGGACTTGACCTGGGAGGCGGCGATCACGCTATTCCTGGAGGGTTGGGGCGCGGATCATCCTGGGATCAGGCCGGCAACACTGGGGCACTACCGCGAGCAGCTGGTCAACCGCATCGCTGCCTTCGCCAGGGAACGAAGCATCGTCAGCGTGCAGGACTTCAGCCGGCACGACCTGCGCGCGTTCGTGGTGTGGCTGGAGGGCTTCGTGAGCCAGCACCAGAGGCCGCTCACTCCACGGGGCAAGCAGATGGCCCTGGCCACCGCAAAGCGATTCCTGGGGTGGCTGTACCAGGAACGGCTCCTGGCCGAGGACATCGCCGCGCAGGTTGGAACCTACCGTCTGGACACGGACCCAGAGCCGAGGGCCACCCCGGGTGCAGATCTGGAGAAGGTCCTGTCCTCGCTGGACCTGGGTAGGCCGACGGGGGTTCGCAACCTGGCGATGATCCACCTGATGGCGTTCTGCGGCCTCCGGGTGGCGGAGCTGGTGGGACTCAACGCCAGTGATCTGGACCTGGATGAGGGCCGGGTGCGGGTGAAAGCCGAGACCAGCAAGGTCCGCCGCAGGCGGTTCGTGGACCTGCCGCTCACGATCTCAGACGGGAGAGAAGTGGTCAAGCCAGAGGTGGCCCAGCTGATGGCTTCGTGGCTCAGGCTCCGCTCGCGTGCCTGCCCTCACCTCAGGGACGAGGATGCCCTCTTCGTGACCCTTGGGCCAAACCAGTTCGCGTACGGGACTCAGGACGCAGGTCACACCGGTCCCGAGGCTAGGCCGCCAGGAGAGCGGCTGACCACGGATGCGGTGCGGACGATCCTCAAGCGCCTCGCGGTGGCGGCTGGAGTGGACCCGGAGCTGGTCACCCCGCACCGGCTCCGTCACTACTTCGGGCTCACCTCGGCCATGGCCGGCGTCCCCACGACGGCGCTGATGCGAGCGATGGGCCACCGAAGTCCGATCATGACCGCCCGCTACTCCGAGTTCGCAGACTCCGAACGGAGGTGGGCGTTCGCGAGAGCGGATATTACGAAGGGGATCAGCCTGCCGACGTCTGGCATGGGCATACCCACGCGCTGACTGGCATCCCTCCCTCTGATCTGCGCACAGGCATAGAGAGGGTTCGCGGCCACGGGCAAGGAACTCTGACTGGCAGCGCGGCATTGCAGTCACCATTGTCTGCTAAGATCCCCGCGACTGCATGAGGGGTGTTTCATGAAGATTGTGCTTGACGCGACCGAGATAATCCGAGATCCGTCGCTGAGCACAGTGCAGATGCAGATGCTCCGCGAGTTCGCGAGGTTGTCCGGGGCCGAGGTCGTTGTTCCTGAAGTCGTGTTGCAGGAGGCCATGTGCCGTATGGACGAGGATGTGAGGAGCGCGGCAGACAGGGTGCAGAAGGCGATGCGTGACGCCGGAAAGTGGCTGGGTGCCGCAACCTTCGTCAGCGGAGTCGACAAGTGGCTGGATGAGGGACGTCGCAGGTCCCATATCGAGCGACTTCGCTCCCGACTCGAGCGGTTCGGTGCTCGGATTCGGCAGCACCCGGAAGTGCCACACACTCGTCTGGTGGACGCTCTGCGCGTGCGCCGCAGGCCCTTCAGTCAAAAGGGGCAGGGCTACCCAGATGCCCTGATCTGGTGCACCGTTCTGGACCTGGCCAAGGATGGCAGTAAGGTTGTGCTGATCACCCAGAACAAGAACGATTTCCCTGCCAACGATAACGGCATCCCGGATCCTGGGCTCCTCGCGTGGTTTGACGATTGCCAAGTACCTTCAGGCCGGGTTCTGGTCTATCACTCGATGGATGCATTCTCGACAGCGGTGATCTCGCCGGCCTATCCTGTGCTCAACGAGACGGTCCAGATCATGACGGGGAGACACCCGAAGATCAATCTGCGGGCCGCCATCACGGCGAAGGTAACCGGCATTGTCTTGGTCGCTGTCGAGACTTCGGGCTGCCTTACGCTCAACCCTCCCATGTCCGAGCATGCAACAGTTGAGCCGCATGATCTGCGGGTCGATATCAGGGACGTGCGTTACGTCTCGAAGCAGGTGCAAGTAGCAGCTGCATGCGCGTTCTACATCGACCTGAGCCGCATGCCCACCTTAGCCCAGGTCTTTGACAGGTGGACGGCATCGTTCCGCCCATGGTCGGCCGACACACTGAGTGTCTCAGCGGAGGTATCAGCCACTTTCGACCGCGAGAGCGGCGCGGTCATGTCGTTTGAGATTCACACGGTGGCGCATGGGATGGAGGGTGCATAAGCTCTTCGCGGCGGAAAGGCATATGCTTGGACCAGTGTGCTGCGCCGCAAGAGTCCGACCCGCTGAGATTCGCTCAGCAGTTCAACTGGCATTGTGGGGCCTGTCGGTAGCCGTGCGAAACCGTGACGGCCCTTGCACTCTAAGCCACTCTCAGTCTATGATTTCCCTGCACTGGCAGGAGGCAAGCTCCTGCCCAACATAGGACGCCGGCGTAGCTCAGTTGGCAGAGCGGCTGATTTGTAATCAGCTGGTCGGGGGTTCGAGTCCCTCCGCCGGCTCCAGCGGAGGTTTGCCGACGGCCGGGAGGAGGGAGCGCGGTCTCCTCCGAAGACTCCTGGCATGGGCACGCGCAAGCGCCGCTCTTCCCGAAGGCAGAAGCCTGCGCCAGCAGGTTCGCCAGCGCGACCGGGCATCCCGGGTCCGTTGGTGGTCGCCGTTCCGCTGGCAGTCTTCCTGATCCTCCTGCTCATCTACGTGTGGACACTGCTGCCCACGATGGTGGATCAGGATAGTGGAGAGCTGGTCGCAGCTGTCCACGTGCAGGGGATCCCTCATCCCACGGGCTACCCGCTCTGGCTGCTGCTGGGTCGGGCTTTCGACTATCTGCCGGTAGGGCACACCAGCGCCTATCGCGTCGCGCTCGCCTCGGCGGTGCCGACTGCCGCGGCCGGCGCCGTGGTGTCCCTGCTCGCGCTCGGCCTCACCGCGCAGCCGGCGATAGCCGCCACCGCTGGGCTGGCCTTCGGCCTCTGGTTCCCCTGCTGGAGCCAGGCGGTCCGGGCGGAGGTGTACGGGCTCACCGCGCTGCTCTTTGCCCTCGCTCTGCTCGCATTGAGGAGGTGGAACCGCGAGCGCAGCTCCCGCGCTCTGGTCTGGATGTGTCTCGCCTGTGGGTTCGTGTCGATGCACCACCGGACGGCCTTCCTGGCGGCCGCGCCGGCGTTCCTGGCGGCACTTCTACTCACTCCGCCGCGGTGTCGCGGCGCCTACGTAGCGCTGGCCTGGATGGCGGTAGCGGGACTCGTGGTCTCGCGGCAGAGCCATGTGGGGATGGTTGTGGTCGCGGCGGCCCTGGCCGCGCTGGTGGTCTACGGGTGGGCGCGGCGCAGTTGCCTGAGGGTGTATGTCGCAGCGATCTCGGTGTTCCTCGCGCCCTTCGTTCTCTACCTCTACCTGTGGCTGCGGGCACTGCACCATCCAGCGATGAACTGGACGAACCCGACGACGCTCGACCGGCTGATCTACCACGCCCTGGGGAAGCAGTACTTCGGCCTCGCCCTGTCGCATACGCCGGAGCAGATGGCGGCCGAGGCCGCGAAGCTGCTGCCTCAGGTGCTGACACCCGTGCCCGCCTACTCGCTGATCTTGGCGCTGGCCGGACTGCCTCTGATCGTCTGGGGATGGGCGGCCTGGCGAAGGCGGGAACCGGTGGTGGCGTGGTCGCTGGCAGCGGGGTGCGGGCTGCTGTGTTTCTGGGTGCTCCAGTGGGGCGAGACCTCTGATCTGAAGGTGTTTCTCTCGCCGCTGGGCGCGGTGCTGGCGGTGTGCGGGGGCCTGGGCCTGGCGGAGTTGGCCGCAAGGATCCCCCGCGCCGGCGCGAGGTGGGGAGCGCTGGGGGCCCTGGGGCTGGCCCTGTGCGCGATCCAGCTCGGGGCCAACTGGCGGCGGGCCGACCTGAGCAACGTGTGGGAGCATCGCGATCGCTGGCACGCGGTCCTCTCCCAGGTCGCGCCCAATGCCATCTTCGTATCCGACTTCGACATCCCTGGGTTCGCTACGCTCTACCTCCAGAATGTGGAGGGCTATCGGCGCGACGTGACACTGCTGCGCGCGCAGCGGCTGGCCGATGACTGGTACGTGGAGCTCATCGCTGACGAGGAGGTGCGCAGGGAGGTCCGCCGGTTCTCCTTCCCACCGGCGTACCGGACCGAGGGCGAGTTCCGGGACGAGACGGCGCGGTTCGCATACACGCTGGCGAAGCGGCTGCCGGGTAGAGCGATCTACGCACTGCACGCGCCTCTGGTGAGCAGCCTTCCCGGTCCTCCACACTTCGTCGGGATCAGCGAGGACCTGATGAAGCTGGAGCTGGAGCCGCCGGACCTGCTGCGGCCCCGGAGTCCGAGGCCTGCGCTGGCGGAGTTCCCCCTCGGCCTCTCGCTCATGGGCTTGACCGTGGATCGTGCGGAAGCGGGGACCGGGGAGATGGTGGGCTTCACGGCGGAGTGGCGGCTGGGGTCGCCGCTGGTACGGGCGCAGTTTGCGGTCGGGTTGGTGCCGGAGGGGATGGATCTGGCGCGGTTCGCACAGGTGAGATGGAAGGAACAGCGCCAGGTGCAGGGCTTCCCCGTGGCCAATGCGCAGTGGGGGCTGGGGCCGTCGCCTGAGGGGACTGTCTATGCGCAGCGCGGTGAGATCATCGTCCCGACCAATGCCAAGCCAGGGAGTTACACGCTGGCGGTGGGGATCGGGCCGCTCTATGCAGAGACCTACCAGAACTGGGCTGCGGCGGGCCGGATCGAGGTGCGGGCCAGGCCGCGGCCGAGGAACGGGCCATGAGGATCGTACTGCTCGTTGTCGGACTGATGGCGGTCGGGCTGGGGAGGGCCGCGGCCGATGCGGCCGGGCCTCCCGCCAGCAGGCCTCCGGAGCTGAAGCTCGCGCTGGATGTGACCATCACCACGACCGTGTGTGTCGAAGGGCTGAAGCGCACCTTCAAGGACCCGAGGCCGGACGGCAGCGACTACGGCTTCCCCAGCGGGGACGCCACCCTGGCCTTCGCCCTCGCGAGTGTCGCCAGCGAGTACCATCCGAAGCAGCGCGCGCTCTGGTACCTGGTCGCGGCGGCGGTCGCCTGCTCGCGCGTGTGGAGGGGCGCTCACGACTGGGAGGACGTGATCGGCGGGGCCGCGCTGGGGACGCTCATCGGGCAACAGGCGGCGAGCAGCGGGGGGATAGTGCTGGTCAAGGTGGACTGGTAGAGGCATTGACGCTCCTCTGCCACCATGTTAGCATGAACTGTCGCCGGAGCCGCGAGGCCCCGGCGACATATGGGCGGGTGCCCGAGTTGGCCAAAGGGAGCAGACTGTAAATCTGCCGGCGTAGCCTACGGAGGTTCGAATCCTCCCCCGCCCACCGGGTACTGGGGGAGTTGGCCGGGCAGGAGGCACGCTCCCTCCCGTCGGTTGGCTGCGCGCCCACATAGCTCAGTCGGCAGAGCGTATCCTTGGTAAGGATAAGGTCCCCGGTTCGATCCCGGGTGTGGGCTCCAGGCTTCGTTCGCGCCGCAGATGCAGTCCCCGCGACACCAGTGCGCAGCGCCGCGTCTGTGCTCCGCGGATGCCGCCGCCCGCGGGAGACCAGGGGAGGTCCTGACCGATGAACCACCGGAAGCTGGGGAGAACGGGGCTTGAGGTGAGCGAGGTGGGGCTGGGGACAGAGTATCTGAACGGGCAGCCCCGCGAGACGGTGGTGTCTACGATCCGCGAGGCCGTCTCCAATAGAGTCAACTACTTCGATGTCCTCTTCTCGTTCCCCGAGTACCTCGACAACCTGAGCGCGGGCCTGGACGGGCTGAGGGAGAGGGTAATCATCGCGGGCCACTTGGGCTGTGCGGAGACTGACGGCCAGTACCGGCTGTCGCGCGACCCCCAGGAGTGCGGGGCGAACTTCCTCGACATGTTGTCGCGGCTGAAGACGGACCGCGTGGATGTCCTGGTGCTCCAGAATGTGGACGAGGAGGAGGACTATCGCGGCCTGGTCGGGCCGGGCGGGCTGCTGGAGCTGGCGCTTCGCTTCAGGCAGGAGGGGAAGGCCGCGTTCCTGGGGCTGAGCGGGCATACGGTGCCGGTGCCGCTAGAGGCTGTGCGGAGTGGGTGCTTCGATGTGATTATGTTCCCCGCGAACCCGGCCTGCGACGCGATGCCACCGGAGGTGCTGCCGTGGCACGAGGAGGGGGCGCCTGCCAGGGAGCAGAGGCCAGGTGGGCCAGGGGCCAGGCGGTCATTCTACCAGACGTGCGCGGCGGAGGGGGTCGCGGTGGTGGGCATGAAGCCGTTTGGGGGAGGGCGGCTGCTGCAGGAGGGCGAGGGCGGCGCGCTGACACCGGTGCAGTGCATCAGCTATGCGCTGTCGCAGCCTGCGGTGGCGACCGTCATCCCAGGGGCGAAGAACACCGAGGAGCTGAGGGCGGCCCTGAGGTATGTGACCGCGAGCGACGAGGAGAGGGACTTCAGCTCTGCGCTGGTTCGGTCGAGCTGGGCTCTGAAGGGAAGCTGCTGCTACTGCAACCACTGTCTGCCCTGCCCGAGCGAGATCAACATCGGGCAGGTCCTGCGCCTGCTCGACAGTGCGCGCCAAGGGGTGAGCGATGAGCTGCGCGCCCAGTACCGTTCGCTGGAGGCGACGGCCTCGGCCTGCGTCGAGTGCGGGGAGTGCGCAGAGCGCTGTCCGTTCGGTGTGGATGTGATCGCCGGGATGCAGGAGGCGGCGCGGGCGCTCGGGTGACAAGGACCTGAGGAGGTGTGTCGGCGCTTCCGCGAGCAGCCGCGCCGGCGAACGGCTCACTCAGGCCCTGTGGACAACCTTCCCCATCACCATCGTCGCCGCCACTTGCAGATCGGGGGTGAGGAGCACGAGATCGGCATCCTTCCCCGGCTCCAGGCTGCCCTTTCGGTCGGCGACGCCGATGGAGCGAGCCGGAGTGAGGGTGGCCATGCGGATGCAGTCATCCAGAGGTCGGCTCGTGAACGCGCGGAGGTTGCGGACCCCCTGATCCATCGTCAGGCAGCTGCCGGCCAGCGCTCCGCTCTTGAGGCGCACCGCGCCCTCTTTGACGATGATCGGCTGGCCTCCCAACTCGTACTCGCCATCGGGCATGCCCGCGCCGCGGATCGCGTCCGTGATGAGCACCGCCTTCTCGGCCCCCTTCAGGCGCACGATCATGTTCACGACCGTGGGGTGGAGGTGGACTCCGTCGGCGATGAACTGAGCGAAGATCTCGTCGAGCATCAGGGCCGCGCCGACAGTGCCCGGCTGGCGGTGGTGAAGGCCGGCCATCTGGTTGAACGTGTGGGTGGCCTGGTTCAGGCCCAGCTTCACCGCCTCCTCCATCTGCTCATAGGTGGCGGAGGAATGCCCCGCGGCGACGGCGGCGCCCTGGCTGCGCGCATAGCCGATGAGCTCCCTGTTCGCCTCGACCTCCGGGGCCAGGCTGATCATGCGGACGTTGCCCAGCGAGAAGAAGCCCCGGTACTCAACCGCGGTGGCGGCGCGCACGTGCTCCTCCGGCTGCGCGCCCTTCATGGCGGCGTCAATGTACGGGCCCTCGAGGTGGACCCCCAGGGGCCGCGCGCCCTCGACGGGCCGCAGCTGGCACTCGTGGACCGCGCGCACGGCGGCCGTGATCTCGCCGCTGGGTCGGGTCAGGGTGGTGGGGCAGAAGGAGGTGACGCCCCGGGTCGCGAAGTACTGGGCCATACCCGCTATCGCCTCACGGGTGGCGTCCATGGTATCGTGGCCGGCGCTGCCGTGCACGTGGATGTCTACGAAGCCCGGGGTGACGATGAGGCCGCCGGCCTCGATGGCCTCGCACTTCTCGCCCGAGGCCACGCCGGGCCCGACGGCGACGATCTTGCCGTTCTCGATCAGCACGTCGGCCTGGGCGAAGACCTCCAAGGGGGTGATAACCTGCCCTCCGCGAACTGCAGTCCTCACGTTTGAGCTCCTCCCAGGCCAGATGCGCGCAGTGGTCAACGCGGCCAGTCCACCCGCACCACCACGGTATCATGTGCCGGCGCTTCGATCGGGATCATGAGCTTGCTGACGGATCGCTGTGAGACGATCTCCCTCCCGGTCAGCGCGTCGGCCACCGAGATCCCGGAGATGAGAGGTCGGGCGAAGCCCGAGGGCTCCGCCCTGAGAGTAGCCGTGAGCGAACGGCCAGTTGGGTTTCGGACGGCGAAGTAGGACCGGCCCGAGGGGCCAGGGCCGTAGCGCTCCACCCATAGCTGAGGGTCATCCGCGGTGGCCCAGGTGACCGGCTCCCAGCCCGCCTCTCCCATCTCGCGCATCAGCGGAACGTACCGCTGGTAGAGAGGCCGCACCCGGTCCAAGGCGGCCACATCGGAGCAGAAGATCCCAGCGTGGATGTTGTAGAACAGCAGGAGGCGGAAGCGGGCCTCCGCCTCCGCGGCGGGTGCCGAGAGCATGCCAGTGTTGCCGAAGCTGACGCTCTTCCGGAAGGCCACGGAGCGGAGATGGCTCAGGGCCTCGTCAGCGGCCGCCTCCTCGGAGAAGTTCTCTCCCGCGCCGACCATGTCCAGGAACGGGGCCGCATAGGCCGCGTAGGCGCAATCAGAGTTCGCCATCGTGATGTAGCTCTTCTGACGGATGAACTGCATGTACTCGGCCATGGCAGCCAACCCAGAGACCACCGGCGCGCCGGTCGCGCAGCTGAAGGTGAGCGGGTACTTGGCGAACTGGAAGTGCTCGGCGCGATGGTCCTCGGCCGCGATGTCGGACCAGTTGCCTATGGAGTCGAAGTACACCCCCTCCAGCCTTGCCCCTCCCGCCGCGCACCGCTCCGCATCCTTCAGGGTCTCGTAACGGTATGAGAGCAGGCCGCGGCTCATGTCGCCCCAGCGGGAGCTGTGGATCGTGGGGAGGCAGGAGGTGTTCATCTCGATGAAGGCACCCGCGCCGTAGGTCCGGACGGAGTTCTGCATGTACTTGCCGTCGGTGTCGTAGACCGCAGAGTTCAGGAAAGCGCGCACAGACTCTCGCCTGGGAGCCGGCCAGTAGTCGTGGGCATCCATCACCGTCGCCGGGAGATTAGCGTCGCGCTCCAGCCCCGGCAGGTAGACCCTCAAGGCTTGGGCCTGGCTGACGTCGTTCTCCTCGCTGGCCAAGATGCGCCACATCCAGGGCTCGCTATAGGAGCAGGTATAGAGGCCCATCTCGTTGTTGGCCTTGGTGGGCTCGGGCCGGGCGAAGTGGGCCTCCGCGTACTGGAGGCCGAAGTCCTGGAGGTCTCTGGCGCGCTCGCTGGGCCCGATCCACCATCCGCCCTGACTGGCTGAGCTGGCGAAGAGCTCGGGGTACCGCGCGTAGTAGGCTGCGAGGGCGCTACGGAAGCCCCACCTGGGGGCGAACCGGAGGATGTCGAACGAGAAGGTGGTCGCGTCGACTGCTCCCCGGCCGCGATCAGCCAGCCCGAGGTCGAACTCCGCGCAGAGGTAGCCCTCGCCATCGTACCTCATCCGCGTCAGCAGCGTGGGGTGCAGCGGGGCCATCAGCGCGACGCCGTGCTCGGGGCCGGCCACCGCCGCCATGGGGAATACCGACACCTCACGGAACTGGCGGCGCCCGATGATCTGGTAGTGTGAGTAGCTCTTGCCCGGCTCGATGGGATGGTCCTGGCGGAGGTAGTCGCCCCATCGCCAGCCCGCCGCAGAGAGCGGCAGCCGGAAGCTCAGGACGAGCGCCGTCGGGTTCTTGTGGAGCCACAGGGACGGTGCGGAAACTGAGGTCTGGATGGTAACCACCCGGCCGGCGGGAAGAACGCGCGCGTCGACTGTGATCGGGGTCCCCGGGATGACCCCGGTGAACCTGGGCAGGGATCCGCCCTCCCAGGTCCCGAGCACGGACATGGTGGCTTGAGGCTTGACCTGCTGGAGCGCGATCTCGCTGATCCAGAACTGTCCTCGCCCTCTGGGGTGGTGCAGCATCAGCTCGAGTCGCGCCGCGTTCTCCACGGCCGGTACGCTGACCACCTGCTCCTTCCAGTCATAGGAGCCGTTGAGCAGCTCAAGGTTGAGTTGGGGGGTGGCGTAGGCCCCGTCGGCGTTCAGCTGGCGGATGTGCATGATCGGGGGGAAGTCTCCCCCCAGCCGCTCGCCCCGGTGAGCGAAGCGAAGCAGATAGACGGTGTGCGGCTCGACGCCGTCCACGTGGAGGGGCAGCTCGCCGGAGTCATGCTCGCCGCGCTCGGGCAGCTTGATGGTCAGGCTGGGCTTGCCGCGCCATCTAACGGTGGAGTCGACGGCGAACGCATGGGGAAGAGGCTCAGGCAGACCCTCGAGCCCCTGCTCCCGCAGCAGGTTGGGGCCGGTGTTGGCGCGGTAGAGCCGCGCGTAGAAGCCGCCAATGCCGTAGCTCGGGAGGGCTTCTCCGCCCACGCGGAGGCCGAGCAGATGGCCTGCTTGCAGGCGGAGGGAGAGGTCGTCCCTGGTGCCGCCGCCCCGCGCGAGTGGAGGCGCGGCCGCGAGGGCAAGCCCGACCACAAGCAGGAGGCACACCTGTGCCACGCACTGTCTGGAGGCAGGCATCTTACCCCTCTCTCGACGGCTGCTGCCGGCTCGGAGATCGGAGCGCGACAGGCCAAGGCAACAAGTTCGGCGCTCAGGGGGCGGGAGCCTTCGGCTTCTTCTCGTCCAGTGGGCCGACCCCGGAGTAGACCGAGAAGCCGCCGTCCACCGGGATCGTGGCCCCGTGGAGGAAGCTGCCGGCGTCCGAGATCAGGAGGAGGATCGGCCCCAGGAGTTCCTCAGGGTCGCCGAAACGGCCCAGCGGCGTGTTGGTGATGATCGCTTCCCCGCGTGGGGTCAGCGTCTTGTCATCCTCCTCAAACAGGAGCCGGTGGTTCTGGGTCGTGTCGAGGAAGCCGGGGGCGATCTCGTTCACGCGGATGTCGGCCTCGGGGAAGTCAACCCGGGTCTGCACTGCGAGCCACTGGGTGAAGTTGGTGACCGCCGCCTTGGCGTTGGAGTAGCCGGGCACGTTGGTCAGCGGCGCGATGGAACACATGGAGGAGGTGTTGACGACGACCCCTCTGCCCTGCTGGGAGAAGTGCTTGCAGAAGATCTGCGTGGGGAGGAAGGTGCCCTTGTAGTTCAGCGCGAAGACCTTGTCGATCTCTGCGAGGTCGAGGTCAACGAAGGTGGCGTCGCGCGGCACCGTTGCTCCGGGGCGATTGCCCCCGGCGCCGTTGATGAGGACATCCACTCGCCCGAACGCGCGGAGAATGCCGGCAAGGGCCTCAGAGACGCTCTCGGGGTCAAGCACGTTGCAGGGCAGGGCGATCGCCTCGCCGCCCTCGGCCTCGATCTGGTCGGCGATCTCCTGGGCCTTCTCGACCAGCAGATCGAGGAGCGCGACCCTAGCCCCCCGCGCCGCGAGGCCCTTGGCGATCGTGCTGTAGATCACCCCGGCCGCGCCGGTGATAGCCACGGCCCTTCCCGATATGTCGAACAAGCCGTCAGCGGCCTTCTTCACGACGACACCTCCTAGGCCGGAACGGAAGGCGAGAACTTGGACCTGAACTCGCTGAGGGATCGACGGATGGTATCAACGTCGCCTGGCTTCTTCAGCTTCCCAACCAGGGCCAGTGGCGCAGACATCCCCAGGACGGCGGTGAACCCGCGCTTGCTGATGTGCTGCTGGTACTCCGGTCCGGTCTCGGCGCTAACGCCACCGGTGGGCATGATCATGCGGCCCCTATGGCGGTCCCGAACGTACGGGGCCAGGAGGTCGCCGATGCCGCTGGGGCCGTGCACTCCCGCCGGGAAGATCTTGATGCAGTCGGGCTCCAGTCCGTCGTCGCGCTCGATGAAGTACTGCAGCTCGGTGGGGGTGAGGACGGCAGGAGCCGCGAACACTCCGGCCGAGTGCGCAATCCGCACGAACTCGGCGCCTTCTCCGTACCCGCCCATCACGTTGGCCGGGGCGACGATCATGTCGAAGCCCATCGCGATGGCCGCCTCCAGCTCCTTGGGGTTGATGATGCTTCCGACGCCGAGAACGAAGGGCTTGTCGGCTGGGGCGGCGGCGCGGCGCTCGACCAGCTCCTGCATCGCCTCGGCGATGATGGCCTGGTCGATGCGGAAGGTGCACTCGGCCACATAGCCCGCCTGACAAACCTCCCACATGGTGGGGACGAGGTCCTCTGGCTTCCTGACGTGGTCGCGGTTCATCACGACCACGACGGCGGCCGCGCGCAACGCCTTGTCAACTCTCGCTCGGTCTCGCTGATAGTCGGGCATGAGCTGCTCCTTTCCAGGGGCGCCGCACAGGTCTGCTCAGGGGGCGCTCACCTCAGCGCGCTGACGCCGCCCCCCTTGAGCGCCCTCTCGATCTCCCTTTCCACTTCGGCCTGGGTGACCATGGTCGTGTCGCCGGGGGTCTCCTGTACGAGGATCCCGTGGGCCGCGCCCCACTGCACCGCGACATCGGGGCCGTGGCCCTTGAGCAGGGCTGCGGCTACGCCCGACATGAACGAATCGCCTCCCCCCGTGCGGTCCGCGATCTCAACGTTCTCGCGCACGGCCGCCTGGCACATCCTATCGTGGGCGACGTCGTAAAGCACCGCGCCCCAGGTGATCCGGTCGGCGGTGAGGGCAGCGCGGAGCTGGGTACCGATGAGCTTCAGATTCGGGTAGTCCCGGGCGACCTGCTTCAGCATCTCCTGGTAGGCCTCGAGCCAGACGTCGAGGGGGTCAGTGGTGGCCACTTTCCTGCTCTCATAGCCGAGGGCGTCGAGGAAGTCGCTCTGGTTCCCCACCAGGAAATCTGTGTGCGGGACGATGCTGCGGTTGATCGTGCGGGCCCGCTCCTTGTTCGGCTCGACCTTAGAGCGGTAGTTGAGGTCGAAGGAGCGGAAGGCGCCGTGCTCGCCGGCGGCCTTCATGGCCTCCAGTGCCAGCTCGGAGGAGGGGGGGGAGATCAGCGTGTAGATGCCGCCGGTATGGAACCAGCGAACGCCCAGGCCGAACACGGCCTGCCAGTCCACATCCCCGGGCCTGAGCCCGCGCACCGGGGTGTGCGCCCGGTAGTACTCGGTCACGGATGGCAGCACACCCTTGCCGGCCCAGGTGAAGTTGATGCCGTTGTGCAAGGTCCCTTTCCCATCGGTGGAGAACCGGCCCTTGCCACTAGTGTTGAACCAGATGATGTGCGAGGTATCCACCCCCGCCTCTCGGAGCTGGTTCTCGATACTGCGGCCGATGCCGTCGTCGACCAGGGCCGTAATGACTGCGGTGCGCAGGCCGAAACAAGCGCTCAGCCCCTCGGCCACGTTCGTCTCTCCCCCGCCGTGCCAGATGCGAGCGGAGCGCGCCCGTCTCGTCGGCACATCACCAGGGTCGATCCTCAGCATCACCTCGCCGAGGGCGACCGCGTCGTAGGCGCCTCCGGGAGGCCTGGTCTTCAGGTCGCTCATCATCTCTTCCCTCTGCCTAAAGTGTCAGGCCCTGTGTTCGACCGGGCCGCGGCAATTCCTCTGGGGGCGAGGAGGGCCAGTGGCTCGCCCGGAATCCTATGGCGTGGGAGAGCCGCATCCTCTTCCGGGTCCGCGGGGGCCCGCCGACTTGCGGCGGAGGGCATCCTGCCCGAACCGGGACGAGGGCGGCTGTGAAGGAGCGCGCAACAGGTGATGAGTGGCGTTACGAATGACCCGCGGCTGGCAGTCACCATCGCCGGGGTCACCTTCAGGAACCCCTTCTTCCTGGCCTCCGGGCCAACGACGCACTCCGCCGACCAGCTCGCCCGCGGCTGTGAGCTGGGCTGGTCCGGGGCCTCCATCAAACTCACCTTCGACCCTCCCCCCTATATCAACCGCGAGCCGCGCTACGGCTACTTCGAGCCGCTCGGGTTCCTCTCGTTCACGGCCGAGAAGCGCCTGGCGCTGGACCAAGCGGTAGAGCTGATCCAGGGAGCCCTTCCCCGCGTGGATCGTGACTTCGTGATCATGGCCAACTACAGCTACGCCGGCGACGAGGGTGCAGCGGGCTGGGTCAACATGGCGCGGGTCTTCGCGGAAGCGGGAGCGCACGTCCTCGAGATCAACCTGGGCTGCCCGAACATGTCGCTCAACTTGGCGCTCACGGGTGATCTCCACGAGGAGGGCCCGGTCAGTGGGGCCTCCCTCGGCATGCAGCCCGAGGCCGTGGCTGAGATCGTGCGGGCCACGGTCGCCGCGGTCTCCATCCCGGTCTTCGTCAAGCTGAGCCCGGAGGGAGGGAGGCTGGCGGAGGCCGCCAAGGCCGCCTACGATGGGGGCGCGGTTGCCGTGGGGTCCAACGCGAACCGACTGGCGATCCCGCCGATAGACATCTGGAATCCGCGCAAGTCCGTCTACCACTTGCAGGAGCAGGTGTCGCTCAGCTGCATGTCTGGTCCCTGGGCGAAGCCGCTGGCCCTCCGGGACATCTTCGAGATCCGCAAGCGAAGCGGCCCCGGCGTGCGGGCCATCGCTACCGGCGGGGTGGAGAGCTGGCAGGACGCGGTGGAGATGGCGTTCTTCGGCGCTGACCTGGTGGGGATCTGCACGGCGGTGCTGGCCCATGGCTATGGGATAGTGCGCGAGATCACGGAGGGCGTGCTCCGCTACATGGACAAGATGGGCTTCGCCACCTGGGGCGCGATGCGGGATCTGCTGGTGGCGGAGGTCACCTCGGCCGACAGGTTGACCCTCTATCCCGGTTATGGCCGCGTCAAGGACCCGAACCTCACCGCGCCCTGCAAGTACGCGTGCCCGAACCAGGTCCCCGCGCAGGCCTACGTTCAGAAGGTAGCGGAGCGCGACTTCGCGGAAGCCTATCGGCTGATCACATCCCGCGACCCGCTCCAGTCCGTCTGCGGCTATGTCTGCGCTCATCCCTGCGAAGCCGCCTGCACGCGGGGCGACATCGACGAGCCGATCCGCATTCGGGATATCAAGCGATTCGTGCTGGAGTACGGGGCACGACGGGGATGGCGGCCAGAGGTGGACCGACTTCCGAAGACGGGCAGGAGAGTGGCTGTCATCGGGTCCGGCCCTGCGGGGATCGCGTGCGCCTGGGACCTGGCGCGGGCCGGGCATGCCGTGATAGTCTTCGAGGGGGAGCGCAAGCCTGGGGGCATGCTACGCTACGGCCTTCCGAGGTTTCGCCTGCCCGAGGGCGTGCTGGAGGCTGAGATAGACGCGCTGAAGTCCGTGGGCGTGAAGATCAAGTGCAACCAGCGCCTGGGCCGGGGTCTCACCCTCGCCGGCCTCCGGGAGGAGGGCTTCGACGCGGTCTTCCTGGGCGTTGGCGCACAGCTCGGACGCGGCCTCGGCCTGCCCGGGGAGGAAGCGCGGGGCGTGGTATCGGCCGTGGACTTCCTGCGGCGCCTTCGCCGCGGACGGAAGGTCGAAGTGGGGGAACGTGTGGCGGTCATCGGCGGGGGGTTCACGGCGGTTGACGCGGCGCGGACTGCGCTCCGTCTGGGCGCCGGCGAGGTGTTCCTCTGCTACCGTCGCACCCGAGACGAGATGGGCGCCGTGCCGGAGGAGGTGCTGGAGGCGGAGGACGAAGGCGTACGGGTGATATACCTGGTGGCCCCAACCGCGGTCCTCACGAGGCGCAGGCGCGTCGTCGGGGTGCAGATGCGCATCCATACGCTGGGCAAACCGGACGAGTCGGGACGGCGGCGGCCGGACCCGGTGGAGGAGACGGAGTTCACGCTACGGTGTGACATGGTGGTCAACGCGCTGGGGCAGCAGGTCGAAGGAGGCGAGGGAATCGCGCTCACGCCAGAGGGAACGCTTGCCTGCGATCCCGAGACCGGGGCGACGGCAGTCCCAGGTGTGTACGTGGGCGGCGACGCGGCGACTGGGCCAGACACCGTGATCGCGGCCGCGGCATCGGGGAGGCGGGCTGCGGCCTCCATCGATCGGTACCTCTCGGGAGGCGAGCCCTTCCTCCACTACGACCCCGAGCTCACCGAGGTCGCCAAGGAGCAGGTGCTGGCCCGGCAGAAGGGGGTCGGGAAGCAGCCCAGGGTCCCCCTCGCGCTTCGCCCCGCGCAGCAGCGGCGAGGCGACTTCGAGCCGTACACGCCGGCCCTGAGCGAGGAAGACGCGGTCAGGGAGGCGAGCCGGTGCCTGGCGTGCGGATGCGGAGTCGGGTGCGGGCTCTGCGCGCGGATCTGCTGCTCGTTCGCCATCAGCCGGGAGGGCGAGGACCGCTTCCGCATAGATGAGGAGAAGTGCGTGGCCTGCGGCATGTGCTTCCGCCGGTGCCCGAACCAGAACATCGAGATGGTCCAACTGGAGGGAACAGCGTGAGGACCGGGCGTCCGGGAGGACGGCAGATGAGGGTCCTGATAACGGCCACCTCCTTCAGCGAGGTTGCCCGCGAGCCGGAGGAGCGCCTGCTGGCGGCTGGCTACGAGGTCATCCACAACCCCCACAGGAGGCCGATGACGCCGGAGGAGCTGAGGCCGCTGCTCAAAGGCGTGGATGGCATTGGCGCCGGGGTGGACCGGTTCCTCCCGCCCGCGTTCGACGAGGCGGACCGGCTGAAGGTTCTGGCGAGGCACGGGGCCGGGCTCGACGGGGTTGACGTCGCCGAGTGCACGCGGCGGGGGATCGTGGTGGCCAACCTGCCGGGCGCCAACGCGGAGGCGGTGGCGGATATGACGTTCGCCCTGATGTTGGCCGTGGCGCGGCACATCCCGGAGGGGGACCGCACCACGAAATCCGGGCAGTGGGTCAACTCCTATGGTGTTGACGTTCACGGCGCCACCTTGGGGCTGCTGGGGATGGGGCGGATCGGGAAGGGGGTGGCACAGCGCGGTCGGGGGTTCGCGATGAGGACTCTCGCCTATGACCCCAACTTCGACGAGGGGTTCGCGGCGGCCCTGGGGGTGGAGCGGGCGAGTTCCCCGGAGCAAGTGCTGAGGCAGGCGGACTTCGTGTGTGTGCACATGCCGCTCGCGCCCGAGACGCGGGGGTTCCTGAACGCGGAGAGGATTGGCTTGATGAAGCCCAGCGCGGTGCTGGTCAACACCGCGCGCGGCGCGATCATAGACGAGGAGGCCCTCGCCGACGCGCTCCAGGAGGGGAGGATCTTCGGGGCCGGCCTGGACGTGTACGCGACCGAGCCGCCGACGCGGAGCCGACTGCTGTCCTGCGGGCGGACCGTGACCATGCCTCACGTCTCCTCGAACACGCCGGGGGCGCTGCTGGCAATGGGACATGGTGTGGTGGATGCCATCGTGGCCGTGTTCGAGGGTCGGCGGCCGGAGCACTGCGTCAACCCAGAGGTCTACTCGGAGGGGTAGTGTGGTGGCGAGCGCGGCGGCCCTTTCCCCAGTCAGGAGGTAGGAACGAGATGCCGGAAGTGCGGGTAGGGATGGCGGGCTGCGGATTCTCGGCCAGCCTTCATATCCACGGCTACAAGCAGCTGGCGCCGGAGCGCTGCCGGGTAACCGCAGTCTGCGGCCTGCCCAGGGCCGAGGCGGAGGGATTCGCCGCCAGGCATGGGATTCCGGAGGTCTACGACGACTTCGCGGAGATGCTGGCGCGCGCCGATGTTGACGCCGTGGACCTGGCGGTGCCCAACTACTTGCACGCGCCCTTCATCGTGGCGGCGGCGGAGGCGGGCAAGCACGTCTTCTGCGAGAAGCCCCTCACAGGGTACTTCGGCGAGGACAGGCCGCCGGAGGAGTTGGTCGGCAACACGGTTCCGAAGCGGGAGATGCTCCGGCAGGTTGGGGCACGGTGCGACGAGGTCCTGGGGGCCCTCCGGTCCTCCGGAATCAGATTCGGCTACGCCGAGAACTGGATCTATGCTCCTGCCTACCAGAAGCTGTGGCGGCTGGCGAAGGCGGCCGGCGGGACGATCCTGCGCATCGAGGCGGAGGAATCGCATTCCGGGTCCCACGCCGACTACGCGAAGAGGTGGCGGACGGCAGGCGGGGGGTCGCTGATGGTGAAAGGCTCCCATCCCCTGGGCGCGGCCCTCCAGCTGAAGCACTGGGAGGGGGAGGTGAAGCTGGGCAAGCCGATCCGGCCGGCCTCGGTTTTCTGTGAGGTGGGGAACCTCACGTGGATGCCCGCCTTCCAGGAGGAGAAGGAGCACTATCTGAGGACGGGCTGGCAGGACGTCGAGGACTGGGGCATCATCGTCGTCAAGTTCGACGATGGGTCGGTGGCGGAGGTGAAGGCCGCGGACACGACGCTAGGCGGCGTGCACAACTATCTGGAGGCCTATCTCTCGAACGCACGCATCCGCGCGAACATCAACCCGACCGATGCCTGCGTAGCCTACGCGCCCGAGGCCAGCGTGTTCGGCGACGAGTACATCGTCGAGAAGATCGAGACGAAGGGGGGATGGACGTTGCCGTCGCCCGACGAGGACTGGAACCAGGGGTACCCGCAGGAGATCGCTGATTTCGTGGCGGCCGTGGCGGAGGACCGAGAGCCGGCTTCGGGCGCGCGGCTGGCGCGAGATGTCACGGTGGTGCTCTATGCGGCCTACGTGAGCGCGGAGGAGGGCCGCCGCGTCGACGTGAGGGCTTTCCTGGAGTAGGGATCGGCCCCCCGGCTGGGAGGTTGCCGGATGAGCAAGGTGCGCATAGGGCTGGTGGGCTACGGGTTTGCGGCCGAACTGCACATGCCTGGCTACCGGAGTCTTGGGCCCGAGCGCTGCGAGGTGGTAGCTGTGTGTGGGCGCAGCAGGGACCGGGCAGAGGCCTTCGCAGGGAAGCGTGGGATTCCGAGGGCCTTCGGGAGCTTGGCGGAGATGCTGGGCGGCGTGGGGCTGGAGGCGGTGGACCTGGTCGTGCCCAACCACCTCCATACCAGGTTGGCCATCGAGGCGGCGCGCGCCGGGAAGCACATCATCTGCGAGAAGCATCTGACCGGATACTTCGGGGAGCCGGACATGCCCCAGGACGAGCTGATCGGGAAGACTGTCCCGAAGGCACGGATGCTGGATCGCGTGGTCGAGGAATGCAACCTGATCGGCCGCGCGGTGGAGGTCGCGGGAGTGCGGTTCTGCTACGCGGAGAACTGGGTCTACGCTCCGGCCTTCGTGAAGCTCAGGCGACTGGCGGCCGCGGCCGGAGGGACGATCCTGCGCATGGAGGCGGAGGAGTCGCACTCCGGCTCGCCCTCCGTCTACGCCAAGCGCTGGCGGACTGCGGGAGGAGGGTCACTGGTGCTGAAGGGATCGCACCCCCTCGGCGCAGTGCTCCAGCTCAAGCAGTGGGAGGGCGAGCGGAAGTTGGGCGGCCCGATCCGGCCGGCCTCGCTCGTCTGCGAGGTCGGGAACCTCACCTGGATCGAGGCCTTCAAGCGGGAGCCCAAGCACTACCTCAAGACGGATTGGCAGGATGTGGAGGACTGGGGGGTGATAGTCCTCAAGTTCGAGGACGGGTCAGTGGCGGAGATCAAAGCGGCGGACACGACGCTGGGCGGAGTCCACAACTACCTCGAGGCCTATCTCTCGAACGCGCGCATTCGCGCCAACATCAACCCCAATGATGCGTGCGTGGCATATGCCCCGTCAGGCGACATCTTCGGGGACGAGTACATCAGCGAGAAGATCGAGACGAAGGGCGGCTGGACCTTCCCCTCCCCCGACGAGAGCTGGAGTCAGGGGTACCTCCACGAGATCGCCGACTTC
>Ga0315277_10000432_pt1 | contig 66853 bp, 63 predicted proteins | sample YL17G05_15_MG_FD_203695 | JGI IMG/M metagenome (GOLD analysis project Ga0315277, IMG submission 203695) | Sediment microbial communities from Yellowstone Lake, YNP, Wyoming, USA - YL17G05_15 | ecosystem: Environmental > Aquatic > Freshwater > Lake > Sediment | place: USA: Wyoming | collected...
TCGCTTTGGATGCGGGTTCGCATTTGAATCGCTGGTTATGCGAGGGGAGATACTCATCGGCTAAAAACTTATTTGCATCCTCGATGTTGTCTATCCCTTTCAGCCTCATCTCCTTAACAAGTCGGTCCTGAAGGGTTCCGAAAAGCCTTTCCACGCGCCCCTTGGCCTGGGGCGACCTGGCCGCGATGAAGTCAATCCACAATTCCTTCAGGGCTCGGCGCAGCTGGGTTGTATCCCTCTCGTCTTTCTCCCCCGCCTCTCCCGCCTGCGCCACCCATAGCGAATGGCGGTCGGCATAGATGGCGCGCGGACGTCCGTGCATCTCAAGCCAGAGGTGCAGCGTCCCCATCAGGCCTGCTAAGGACTCGCCCGGGTAGAACCGGGCAATCACTTCGTTGGTCGCGTCGTCGATCATCGCTATCAACACGCATCTTTCGCCACGCCCCTCGAACCAGTCGTGATGGCTCCCGTCCATCTGCACCATCTCGCCGAAACAACGGCGCCGCTCGCGCCTTGCCCGGTGACGCTCCCTGCGCCTCTGCGGCTTCCAGAGCCCTTCGGCAATCATCCACTTCCGCACCGTCTCGTCGCTCACCTTGATCCCGCTCGAAGCCAACTTCTCGCTCGCGAGGGTGGGGCCGAAATCGGGATACTTTTCGCTGATGAGCTTCACTGCCTTGCGCCGAGTGTCATCAGCTATCCGCCTGTTGGACGGCCTTCCGCGAGATTGATGCGCTAACCCCTTGTCACCCTCTGCACGCCACCTCCGTAAGACCCTCTTGAATTGACGGTAGCTCGCACCAGATGCTTCCGATGCAGCTTTCGCAGTTATGTAACCCCGCTCTACCTCATGTACCGCCTTCAAAAGATCCCTCTCCTTCAAGCTCAACTCAATTGTCTCCTTTGTCATCCCTCTATCATGGGGACATTTCTACTTTGGGCAAAGGGGACATTATCACGTTGGTTCTACACCCCGGTATGAATTTATTGCCAAATCATTAAGGAAATGCTATTATAATAGTTTGTCTTTAGAATCATTTTTTCTGGAGTATGCATTGGCGGTTAAGATTCGTCTAAAAAGAACGGGGATGCCCAAGCAGGCAAGCTACCGTATTGTCGTTGCCGAGTCCGTGAACCAGCGCGATGGCGCCATTATCACCAACCTTGGTTATTATTCCCCATACAAGCACGCTAAACAGCTGCATTTGGAGATCGATCTTTATAATGCATGGGTCGCAAAAGGGGCAAAGCCGTCCGAAGCGGTTAAGAAGCTTGTACGGCAGTTCGAAAAAAGGGCCAGTGGATCCGGAAGCGGTGGCGAAGCCGTTAAAGCGAAGGTTGTAACCGTGCCGCCCCTGGCCGCAGAAGTTACCGCGGGAGATGAACCGGCGGGTCAAACCTCATCCGCAACAAGTGAGAATGATTAATAAATTGGAGTTTTACCGAAAACACGACACGAAACAGAACCAGAGGTTGAGCCATGCCTAATAATCCCAATATCCCAACACCGGGGAGAATTTCTATGAAGGAGCTTTTGGAAACCATCGTACGCGCGTTGGTCGATAATCCCTCGGAGGTCAGCGTGCACGAGGTTCACGGTGAAAGATCGACGATCCTCGAACTGAAGGTTTACGAGACGGACGTCGGAAAAGTGATCGGTAAGCAGGGAAGGATTATAAACGCCCTGCGCACCATTTTGCGGTCCGCTGCCGTCAAGGAGGGTAAAATCGTCCAGCTTGAGCTGCTGTGATGGTTTCTACCAGGTTTAATGGTGCACAACCCGTAGTCTGACCAGCGGGGGAGTAAGGTCATGGAAAGTAACTCTAATCGCGTCGAAGCAGGCATTATCATCAATATTTTCGGCGTGAAAGGCGAAGTCAAGGTTATGCCCTTGACGGACAGCCCGGAGCAATTTAGCGACCTTAAGAAAGTTTTCCTTGGAAAGCCTGGGGAGGAAGCGTCTGAGTATGAAATCAGAAAAGCTCGGCCGCATAAAAAATGGGTAATCCTAAGGCTTAAAGGGATCGACAGCCGTGACCAGGCAGCGAAGCTTCGCGATATGAATATTTATGTCGAGAAGGGTGATTTAGGGCGATTGGCTGAGGATACCTATTATGAATCGGACCTCCATGGGATGGAAGTCTATAATCCTGATAATGAATTCCTCGGGGTCATCTCGGACATCTTAAAGACCCCTGCGAACGATATATATCAAATAAGGGCTGAAGGCGGGCGTGAGTTCCTGGTTCCGGCGATCAAAGACGTCGTGAAAGAAGTTGATATCGCTACGAACAGGATGGTCATCGACCCGATACATGGTCTTATTTAATTCCTTGCCCGAGGCCCGCGTGGCGTAAGAGTTTGACCTTGAAAATCGATATCCTGACCATTTTCCCCGGTTATTTCGATACGCCCTTAGCTCAATCGGTGCTTGGGCGGGCTATAGCCGAGGGACGCTGCGAGGTGCGGATTGTGGATTTCCGCATCTTCTCCGCCGATAAGCACGGCAAGGTTGACGACAAACCTTTCGGTGGAGGGCCGGGGATGGTGCTTATGCTCCAGCCGGTCGTTGATGCCCTCGAGGCGACTATCGACCGCGCAGCCGCCGAGGGACGCAAGCCTCGCCTTATAATTGCCACTTGCCGCGGCGAGAGGCTGAAACAGGCGATGGTTGAGGACTGGGTGATTTCCGCGGAAGCGGGCATGATAATCCTCTGCGGCCACTACGAAGATTTCGATGCCCGGCTGTACGAACTGTTCGACTTCGAGGAAGTCAGCCTTGGTGACTTCGTTCTCTCGGGTGGTGAGCCGGTTGCCTTATGCATAGTCGATGCAGTTGTCAGGAAGCTGCCGGGGGTTGTCGGAAACCCGGGAAGCGTTAAGGAGGAGTCGTTTAATACCGGTATGCTTGATTATCCATCGTACACGAGACCCGCGGAATTCAGGGGATTGAAAGTGCCGGGAGTATTAATGGGTGGGAACCATGCGTTGATGGAGCAATGGAGGCGCGAACGGGCGAAGGAACTTACATCTGAAAAACGGCCCGACCTCTTGAAGGGCGAAGACAGGTAGGGGATAATAAAGGCAAGTCCAGGGTAAGGGTTGGGTGACAGGCAGAGTTATTAGTTCGGATGGTGAATATATGTCAACTTTTCCACCATAACCGGGTCCAAGGCCTTTAAGGCTGTTAAACCCGGATTTATCCGGGTTAATTTTTTACTATACGGGAATATTACGATTGGCAATATAGAGGAAATTGAAATGAGCGATATGGAAAAAGCTAAGACGAAAACCGATGCAGAGGATGCCGAGGACGTAGCAGCCCCTGTCGTAACTGAGGACGATGGTAAGACTGGCAGGGAAATGAAATCCGACAGTGAAACCGTTGAAGTCAAAGGCCGAACTCAGGCACATAAACTGAGAAGCGCTGAGAAAATTTCAGGATATATTTCAAAATTCACCGGTAAAAAACATGCGGAATTCAAATCCGGGGATACCGTGCGTGTCCACTACAAAATCGTAGAGGGCAACAAAGAACGCATCCAGGTCTTCGAGGGAGTGGTGATAGCGATACGGCATTCCGGCCTTGATAAGACCTTCACGGTGCGCAAAGTCTCGTGGAACATAGGTGTGGAGCGTACATTCTTCTACAATTCACACAAGGTCGACAAGATCGAGGTCGTCAGGCGCGGGAAAGTGAACCGCGCAAAGATTTATTACTTGAGGAAACGGGTTGGCAAAGCTGCCCGCATCAAGGAACTGCGTAAACCGAAAACCACCTGATATGTTGAGGTCAGTTGGCGGCAACGGATTCTTGTCGGCCGGTCCATCCGGCTTTTTCTATACCATCCGGGCTGATCAGCAGTTACAATTCGCTTGAAGCATTTTGATATATTTTACGTATTGCCTTAGATGGAAAGTCATCAAGAAATAGAAGAACCCCATTCGATGCCACCGAACCTTGGTGATACAACTGAGGCATTCAACCCGCATCTTACCCTCAGTGCAAAGGTATATGCAGACAGGAAGCGCGGCATCAATTTTCGCCGGCTGTTTATCGGCGCTATTGATTTCGCAGGCGACCAAACCCCTGATCTCAATGGCATAAGGGTGCGAGCCCGTGGAGGGTTATTGCTTCCCGCAGCGGACTTCCCCCCCGGTATGACGGCGGTCAAAGATGGTAATAACGTATATCTCATCCAGGGGAGTGCGAATGACGGGCTTCCTTATGCGCCGTTTGATTTGGCCCCGGATGGGTTCAGCCAGGCCGGATGTGTCACAATCGAGAAAGAAGGTCTTGAGCCCATAGAGGCCCAGTATGAATTCAACCCCGCACCTCTTAACTGGTTGTTTGATGTTGTCGAGAGCCTCGTATGGGCATTTTTCATTGCAATGCTGATACGGTTAATCATCTTTCAGACTTTCTATATACCGTCAGGCTCCATGGAACCCACACTCTTTGAAGGGGACAGGATAGTGGCCAATAAGCTCATTTATAAGCTACGGCCCCCGACAAGCGGTGAGGTTATCATCTTCAAGGTCTATACGTATCTCAATGGCCAAGAGATGGGAGAAAATACACCGAGAAAATTCATGCCGATGGGCAACTCATCTTTCACTAAAGACCCAAAATTAGGCGACCGATTCACATTGCGCGATTATATAAAGCGCGTAGGCGCAGTTGCAGGGGATAAAATCGAGATAAAGGACCGGAAGCTCTTCGTCAATGATAAACTCGTTGACGAGCCGTGGATAACCGACCCAAAGTATGATTTCAATTACAACTTCGGCCCTGAGATAGTTCCGGAGGGATGTCTGTTTGTTCTTGGCGACAACCACCAGAACAGCCAGGACAGCCATAAACTCGGCTTTCTGCCGGTTGAGAATGTAGTGGGCAAAGCGATGTTCGTATTCTATCCCCCCAAAAGCATCAAGATTATTCATTAGCCAAATTGCCCGACCTTCCTTTTATAAATCCTTGATAGGACCCAACTATCTGTTTATAATGCTGCCGAATATACGGCTTAGCTTGCATGTCCTTTCGCATTTGTCAGATGGGCAAAAAACAAATAACTGATAACATGAAATGGGAACAGCGCTTTTTCACCGAGGGCTATAAGCGCATCGCCGGTGTAGATGAGGTGGGCCGCGGGGCATTGGCGGGGCCGGTGGTTGCGGCCTGCGTCATCCTCGGGAAAAAATTCGACACCACCGGTATTAAAGACAGCAAGAAACTCACAGCCAAACAACGGTGGGAGTTGAATGCGCATATCCTCTTGTCAGCGAAAGCAGTTGGTGTTGGAATTATTCAGCCGGAAGACATTGATAAGCTGAATATCCTCGCCGCGACAATGGAAGCTATGCGGGTGGCTTTCATAAAATGCCTGCCGAAACCCGAAATCATCCTCGTTGACGGCAACCGAGCATTCCCGGCGCCTGTTCCGGTTATACCCATCGTCCGCGGTGATAATCTTTCGGCATCGATTGCCGCGGCATCCATTGTTGCCAAGGTCGTCCGCGATTCAATCATGGAATGTGCGGCAAGGAATATTGATGGTTATGGATTCGAACAGCATAAGGGTTATGGCACCGCTGAGCACCTGAGGATGATTTACTCACGCGGGCCGTCGCGTATCCACAGGATGACTTTTTCCCCGATTTGCGAAATGGAACAAGGGGTGCTCTTCCACCGCGAGGAGGTCGGTTTCTTTTAGTGCCGGATGACCGTAAGGAATCAGGGCGCATTGCGGAAGATGCCGTAGCGGATTACCTCTCTGGCAGGGGATACGCCGTAATCCAAAGGAATTACCGGAAGCGTTGGGCGGAAATCGATATTGTGGCTCTCAAAGGACATCGCCTGCATTTTGTGGAAATCAAATCCCGCAGAACCGAAGCCGGGCCTTCGCCCATGGAATGCTGGGCCGATGACCAGCGCACAAGGTTTGTAAAGTTAGCTGATGTATTCCTTGCGGAACATCCTGAACTTGCTCAGACTGAAGGATTGGAAGTGAGCCTTGATTACGTTTCGGTCAAGCTGAGCGACGACGGTTCGGTTCTGGACATTGATTATATCGAAGATGCGTTCCACCCGGATTGATAATCCAATGGCTAAGGTCGTTGACAATTTTTGCATCGGGTTTTAATATGCGTTCCGTGCTTGAAGCCTTGACAAATAAGATTTTTGTGTTAAGGAGTTGGATGGCTGATGAGCGATTCCGCACAACTTTTGAAGGAAGGCCTCGACGCTTGCCGCAAGAAGGATTTTGAGGAAGGGGAAAGGCTTCTGCTGGAAGCGATTGAAGCCGACCCGAATAACTATCTTGCGTATGACGCCCTCGGGAAGGTTTACAGGGTACTTGGCGATTTCGATTCGGCTGTAGGCTACTTCCACAAATCTTACACCCTCAGGCCGGAATTCACGGATGCCATGGTGAACTTAGGGAACCTCTATTACGACAAGGGGATGTATGAGGAAGCGAAGCATGAATACCAGCGTGCAATTGAGATAAACCAGAAATCTTTCGGAGGACATTTCGGGCTGGGCAACATCCTGAGGAAGCAGGGGAAGAACAAGGATGCCATCGAGGAGTATGATGCGGCTATTGAACTGAAGAAGGACCATTACCAGGCGTATAACAACTTGGGCCTATGCCATATGAACAGGGAAAATTACAACGACGCCATCTACAATTTCAAAATGGCCATGGAAATCAAAAAGGAACTCCCAAAGGCTCATTTGAACCTTGCCAGATGCTATGAAAGGACGAACCGTTATGCCGAAGCCGCGGGGGAATGGGAGCACTTTATAGATTCGGGTATCGAGGGGGAAGAGCTCGATATGGCCATAGAGCGTTTGGCTGATTGTAAGAGTAAGTATTAAGAAACTCTAATAATGACTTTCATGAAATATGATGAGATTATTGCAGGACAATTGGGGACAGCCTCGGGACTGTCCCGAAACGCAATATGGGTCTTTATGCAACAATCTAAATAGCGACTGTCCCAAGGGCTGTCCTCTTCCCTCAAAATCCTCCAGTCTCCAGCCTCCAGCCTATTTCCTGTTATTTCCGGATTTTTCCGTCCTCCCCGATTGACACCTATATAATTTTATGTTATATTCATAAGCGGAAACGGGGTACATCGGGGGGGGAGTTAACGAGTTGATTAAGCAGGTTTTTTGCCTTCCAAATTTATTTCCCAGAAGGACCTAACAGAATAGTTTTCCAATGGGTCGCGTTTCTTGATTTTTTGTTGTCAAAGGCTTAATAGTATGCTATTTTTTCGCTCCGGTTTGTCTGTTAGATAGGTTAGTCATACATATCATAAATGCCTCCCCTCTGGGAAGGCGAAAAAAAAATTCTAAGCGAGGTTTGTTACATGAGAGTCTCACAGAAAGGTTTCACACTGATTGAGCTCCTCGTGGTCATCACGATTATCGGCATCCTCGCGGCCATAGCCCTTCCAAACTACATCAAAGCGAAGGACAAGGCCAAGGAAGTCGAAGCCAAATCCAATCTGCATACTATCCAGATTGCAGTGGAGAGGTATAACACCGACCACAAGGAGTATCCGCCGTTCCTCCTCGGAGGTGACAGCGACGGATGGTTATACTGGCACGCCAAATGGAACGAGGCCACCCCAAACCCCGATGCAGTGGCGAATGCCTGGGTTCAGGACCCGCTTGTCGAGTATGATTACATGGTAAGCTATCCTGAGAACCCGTTCGTGGATGCCGGCGACGGCAATCTGATTATCGAGAGCACGAACTGCGGAATCGATGCGGACCCGCAGCAGGGGGATGGCGACCCAAGGTTCGGCTACAAGGGCAACATCATGGGCAACGGCCTTGATGACCCTAACTTCTTCCAGAACGCACATATAAACCTTCCCTACAGCCGTGTCGAAACGAAGCGCACGTTAGACAGGGGCGGCGCCTGCGACCCCACAGGTTATGGTTTCCCCAGCAATGCCTCGACTGATTACCACGACTACCCCGGGTACTACTACAACTTTGGCGGACGATTCAACTGGGACAATGGCTCCACGATTTATACCTTCTGGCCCGGTAACTTCTTCTACCGCTCCGCCACTGATATCCAGCCCGCCCGAAAAGGTTGGTCATGGCCTTATCCGAATACCAACTACCAGGGCCACATTTTGAGGTATATGCTCGGCGTATGGGGCGCCCAGCGCAACCCCGGAATAGACATCATCAGGCTGCAAACGGTTACTCCGGTGAAAGAATCTGATGGACCGGAGGATATCTATTGGCGTATGCCCCCTCCCTGGACGGGCGAAGATGACTACCCCTGCGGTTACACGGGAAAATTAGGCGAGCCATTGGGCTTACCCGCAGTGTTCGGCGGCGGTGACCACTCGCACGGTCCTTATTGGCCGGCCGACCGCGACCCATCGAGCTTGACCAATTTCATCTATGGCGCACCGGATGGCGTAAGGGATGGTATTATCCATTACCTGTCAGCCGGTGAGGAAAAGACGGCTATAATCAAATAATTGTGTTCGTAAACGGGGTGGCGCCTTGGCTGGCGCCGCCCCGATGAAATGTGAGCACCGGCCCCGCTATCGGGGGCCTGCTGATAAACTGAGTAACGGAAGTGATACCATGACGAGATCAAAGCAAAACGGTTTCACGCTTATCGAGTTACTGGTGGTCATTACGATCATCGGTATCTTGGCGGCCATCGCCTTACCGAACTACATTAAGGCGAAGGATAAGGCAAAGGAGGCAGAGGTTAAGTCCGCCTGCCACACTATCCAGATTGCTCTCGAGCGCTATGCCACCGACCATTCGGGCAAATACCCGAAACAGATCTACGGCGGCGACACACGAGGTTGGTCCCCTGAAATCATCAGCGGCTGGCCTTATGGCTGCTGGGCGGTATGGAAAGCCGTCCAGTCCAAATGGCCGATCCCCTTCGACCCGCTCGTCAACTTGGGCTATGTCGAGACCTATCCGGACAACGCCTTCATCGACCCAGGTGAGGGACGTACTTCGGTTATCTTCTGGACGGGCGGCAGTCAGGAGCTGGGTTTAGGTGACCCGCGATTCGGCTTTACCGGCGAGATTATGGGTAACTGCTTGAATGACCCCAGATACCTCTGGGAGTCAACATCACCTCCCGGTCCTGGCCATAGCACCATATTGGGTGCTGAGCAGTACCACATCTATGACTGGATTGGTACGCAGCAGAACTACACTGCGATGGTTCAGGGCAATACGCCGAACAACCCGTTTTACAGCATGGGCGGTTTGCCCCAGTGGTCGCGAACAGCCCTTGGGCAGTCCGACCTCGCGAGCGGGCAGACCATCAACGCGTTCTGGGCGGGAGAATTCTTCTATCGCTCCGGCGGGGACTTCTTTATCGTTTCCCCTACAGCCGCGGCGACTGGGGAATTCGCGTATGATGATATCTGGGATATGCCATTTCAGCGCATTACCAGGTACATCTTAGGTGGTTTTGGAAGTCCACGGACCCAGGGTGTCGATGTCATCCGCCTGACCAAGGAAGATGGCACCACTGCCAACAACATGATCGGCTACCTTGGTGACAACGTCTATGTCACACATCAGGACTTCTGTGATCAAAGCGGTGCGCCGTTCTGGGAGGTTAACCTCTCCACGCCTGAATGCATGGGCGGCGGCAGCAGGGGTACCAACCCCACATTCCCCTACTGGCAGACCTATAACAGGGAATGGCTCTATGGCGCTCCGGACGGATACAAGGATGGTGTCATCATCACCTTGATTTCCGGCTCGGATTCTCACAAGTTCGGTGACAGTTGATTTTCGGGATGATCATCATCCCACCTTTCTTGGCATAATTTAAGTTATACTTTTTTAACTGTGGGAATGATGAGAATCTCGTGTGGTTCCGGTGCTTAATCAAGATATCAGCTTAACCCGATAGCGAATGCGCCCCCGAAAGGGGGCGCATTTTTTATTCCACAACTGGCATCCCGGCGACAGGAGAGTCTGTCTCAAGATTAGGGACGGGCCTGATTTACTTGGCGCTGGATGCGGGTTTCAAGGTCACTTGTATCAGGCCCGTCCCCAATTTGGCTTTTTTCAACAGGCCCAGCCGGCCAGAATGCCGGGCCAAGGGCTCTTCCCAATCCCGTATAATAGTCGTATAATTCCCCGCTTGTGTGAATGTTGATTCGTTTGCCTGGGGGGAAAAGGTATATGCACAGAGGTTATGGAATATCAGAACGCCGGGTATGCGAGCAAAGCGATGCGATTTGCCCCATAACCGTTTACGTTAATCCGGATGAAGATGAAAAACGGTACCTTATAGATGTATTGAAAGTGGACGAACATACGCTGAATTCAGCCCTTGACCCGGATGAGCCGTCACGCCTTGAATTTGAGCCTGAGCATGCCGCGATTATTTTCAAGATGCCCAAGAACCAGGTCGAGAAGGATGAATTGCTCTTCAAAGTTGCATCCCTGGGCGTATTTCTGTTCAAGGACCGCCTGGTTATTATTATATCGGAGGAGATTCCGCTGTTCGAGCATAAGCAGTTGTCAAAGGTCCTGTCGATTAATGACCTTATGCTGAAACTCTTCTACCGGTCCATTTTCCGGTTTTTGGAAAACCTGAAAGTCATGAATACCCTGTCTGACGAGATAGAGGACAAAATAAATGTTTCAATGGAAAATAGATATCTCATCAATCTGTTCACCCTCGAAAAGAGCATGGTGTACTACCTGAACGCCATCAACTCAAACGGGGTCCTGCTGGAGAAACTGAGAAATAACGCGGCCAAGATAGGGTTCTTGAAAGAAGAATCGGAGCTGCTTGATGATATCATCGTCGAGAACACGCAGTGCTACCGCCAGGCAGAAATCTACTCCAACATCCTCGCCAGCCTTATGGATGCACGTGTCTCAATCGTGAGCAACAACCTCAACATATTGATGAAGACGCTAACCATCATAACTATCTGTATAATGGCTCCGACCCTGGTTGTGAGCATGTTTTCCATGAATGTTCACATACCCCTTGAGGATCACCCCGTGGCATTCTGGATTATCATCGGTCTGGCTTTTATCGCCGGGGCGGGTTTCCTGCTCTTCTGGAAATACAAAAAATGGTAAGCAAGAATACGTAAGCCTTCCTTTAGACTGATTGTGCGCTTCCCCATTTGAATATACGATAGCTCTGCAAGTGGGCTTCACCCGCCCCGGGGATTTGCTGCTTTGCATATTTGACTATATAATATAAATGATATATAGAATCGATTCATCAGCCGAGGCCAGGCCTTTCATAAACGCATTTTCACCTTTACGGAAGTCCAAAAATAATCTTTCACAGTGAGGTTTAACTATGAGAATCTCACAGCGAGGGTTTACGCTGATAGAGCTATTGGTGGTAATCACCATCATCGGCATACTTGCTGCCATCGCGCTCCCTAATTACATCAAGGCAAAGGACAAGGCAAAAGAAGCTGAAGCGAAAGCAAGCCTGCACACGATCCAGGTTGCCGTCGAGCGATATAACACAGACCATAGGGAATATCCGCCTTATTTGCTCGGTGGTGACAGCGACGGATGGTTATACTGGCATGATAAATGGGATGAACCGGGGCAACCCGTCCCTGATGAACCCGCCAACGCCTGGGTTCAGGATCCTCTTGTGGAATATGCTTACATGACAAGCTACCCGGAGAACCCGTTTGTAGATGCCGGGGAAGGGGCGGTTGTCATTGAAGCGACAGCTTTTATCGCCGACCCCCAACAGGGAGACGGTGACCCGCGTTTCGGCTATAAGGGAAACATCATGGGTTGCGGACTCGATGACCCAAGGTTTTTTGAATGGGGCCTCCATCCCGCTGCCCCGAGGATTGAAACAAAACGTACCTTGGACAGGGGAGGGGCGTTCGACCCAACTGCCTATGGTTACCCTTCAAGAAACGCCCCAAGCGACCAATTCCCGGGGTTATATTTCAATTTCGGCGGCCGGTATAACCCGGAGACAAAATCCACGATTTTTACATATTGGCCCGGGAACTTTTTCTATCAATCGGCAACGGACATACAACCTGCTCGTAAGGGCTTCACGTGGCCGTATGCCAATCGATGGTACCAGGGGCATATCAACAGGTATATGCTTGGCGTATGGGGCAGCCAGCGCAACCAGGGCATGGATGTCATCAGGCTGCAGGAATTCTCCCCTGATGATGAGCAGAAGCAAATATGGTGGCGTTATCCGGCGCCATTCCCTGACCCGCCTGAATCCGGGACACCAAGGGTAGCATGTGCATATAAAATTTCCTCCGAATCAGGTGGCTTACCTGCGGTTTTCGGCGGGGGAAGCGCCAAGGTAGGCCCCTATTATCCCCCTGACCGCGACCCGAAAGATTTGGGGAATTTCATCTTTGGCGCTCCCGATGGGGTCAGGGACGGCATTATCTTAATATTGGATACAGGGGCTGAGGTCGAAAAATACGTTAAATGATTGAATTGTTTGCCTTGATTTAATCACGACCTGTTTAGACAACCTGACCCGGCATTAGAATGGCCGGCTATTTGCTGCGCGGGGCGGGGGTGATCTCAGATTCCAAAATCATGCGTAAACTTATAACGCTCGGCTGGGTCTTTTTTCAGGCATTCGTTGCATATTTCCACAAGATGATCCGGGGCCTTCGGGTTCAAGTCTTTTACAGGCGTCGGTTCCTCTTCCTTGATTTTCTTTATCAATTCCTTTTCATCAGCGGCAACAAACGGCAAACGGCCTGTGAGCATGCGGTAGAGGATGACCCCCGCCGCCCATACATCGCTCGCGAGCTCCGGTTTCCCCTGGATTTGCTCATAGGGCATATAAAAAAGGGTTCCCGCTCTAAGAGTGCGTTTGTCAAGGTCTTCAAAAATTCCTGCGAAGCCGAAGTCGGTTATTTTTATATGGTCGGCGTTCAGCACGACGACATTCGCCGGCTTGATGTCGCGATGGAGCATATTCTTCGCAGCGCAATATTCGAGCGAACTGAATATCTGGGCGATGATCTTCTCGGTGAATCCATTATCGCAAGGTTCTGCCCCTTTAAGGTAGAGTATCTCCTCCAACGGTTTGCCTTTGAGGAGTTCCATTACAAAGAAGAAGACATTGAATTGCCGGTTGTACTCGATGGAATGGACCTTGACTATATTGGGGTGATCAAGCTCCATCAGCAACTCGGCTTCGGCCAGCTGCTTGCGATAACTGATGTTCTGGTTGATGGGGATTTTCAAGGCCACAAGAGTCTTATGCGCGGTCGTATTTTTTGAAAGATCCTCGGCTGCATATACTGTCGCAAAAGCTCCCTTTCCAAGACGGTATTTGATACCGTAGTTGTTAAGCTTTTGATTCATAAAAGGGTCCTGCATTACAAAAAACCTCTCTTTTACTGCTTAGAGCACAGTTTGTAATTATACCAAAAATCCCACCTGTATGAAAAGTCTCATGCTCTGAACGGGCACATCCGGCAATTGACTTTCACATGAACTTGTAGGGGCAAGGTTCGCCTCTGAAAATCTCTTTTTACGTATGGGGGTTCTCGTTAGTATCATTTATATGTGAACACTTCATCATCAGCCCTTCTTCCCTCAATCCTGTCTATTAAGCGCATTATGAACTGGTTGGTCGGGTCGCGCTTAAGCGCTTCATAAGCCTCCTCGCGGGCTTTTGGGATGTTTCCCTCACGATAATAGAGCTTCGCGAGATGCGCGTGGTAAATAGCCTTGCCCGGATTGCTTTTGGATAAGCCTATCAAGATATCCTTGGCCTTACCGTACATCGCATTTCTGCGCGATGAATCACGCTCGACTTCTGCAGCATTAAGGTAAGCTATGGCAATCTCGTTTTTCACCTGCTCATCGAATTCAGAGTCATCGGTGCCGATGAGGAATTTTTCCGCCAGGGAGAAAAACTCCAAGCTCTTCGGGATGTCGCGCTTAGCCGCGAAGAACCGGCCATAGTTGTAAAGAGGCAGGGCATAGCGGCCGTATAATTCCTGTTCATAAAAATCGAATGCGGCGGTATCGAGTTGAAGTATGCGCCCGATGTTATATTTCTCAAGCAGCTCCTCATCCAGGTAAATCCCTTCCCCCTGCTTGCCCTGTTCGACCAGTTGCATGAGCAAGCCCCGTTGATATGGGACAATGGCCGGGTCAACGGTTTCGGGATTTATGCCGCGCGAAAGCTTCGTGAAGAGGAAATCATAACGGTCCTTATTTTCCTGGAAAAGACGGGCGATGAATGACCTGTCGGCGATATCTCTATTCCCGCCCGATTCATCGAGGATAGCCCCAGTATCGGGGATAACGAGGTCGGGGTTAGCGCCTTTGATCCATTGCCAATACCAGCTTTCCTGGGCGAAAAATGTATCCGCCCCTATAAGCACGACATCCTTAAATTCCCCGCGACCATATTGGGCATACCAGAAAATGAAAATATCATCCCCCTCCGTGATAAGCACAACCGGCTTGTCCACGGGGACGGTATTCGCCGCGTCCTCCAGGTAGAAGTGCGCGATGAGGTGCCAGCTGCGGTCAGCCTGGTGGAAGTTTGACATGCACAACAACATGGCGATAATCAACAGGAACAGGCCTGTGCCGAGAGCATAGAGCGTTGAATGGATTTCACCCGAGGGAAAAATATAAGGTATTATATAGACAAGGCCCCATACGGCAAAGAGTATCGCAAGTAAATGGTTGATAATGTAATAGACTTCCATGTATTGGAGGTCAAAAGCAGATACGCCGATGTAGTATGCCCAGAAAAATACCAGCAGGATTATATACGTAAATAACGCTCCCAACCGGAAACCCCTGAATTTATCACGAATGCGGAATGCGGCAATAATCCCCAGCAATGCCAGGGGGGTCAGTGCAGGCCCGATATTAGGCCACGCCCAGCGGAAATATGCCCAAGCGAGTTTGATTACGCCGGCCCCTTCCGGGTTCCCGCGCCACATTGAGAATTCATGGCTGTAGGTATTGCGGCTTATGAATTTCCAGAAACTCGACAGCGTCTCGGGATTTTCCCAATCCAAGGGCGGATTAAAATGCGATGCAATGGGTATGTAGAGGTATGTCGCCATGCCCAGAATGAATGCCAGAACCGCCCACTTGAAACTGTTGAGTTTCCTGCGGTCCGGTGATTTAAGAATGTAAACTGAAGCCGTGTATAATCCGAGGGGAATAAGAAAGAGCGATGTCGGATGATTCGCCAGGGCAAATGACTGGAAGAGCCATCGCAGGATGAGATGCCTTCCCTTTCCCCCTTCTAATAGAAGGAAATCAAAGTACAGGATGCCAATGCACAATGATGTATTGAGCGCATAAACTTCGGCTATGAGCGATTGTTGCCATAGAGTCCTGCCAAATGCAAGGCACAGGGATGCCGCGAATGCCACAAGGGGCAGCTTTATCATCCTTCGGACCAAGAGATAAAACAGATAGCAACCGGCGGCGGTGAATAACGCGCTTAGCAGATTAGCCTGCCAGGCGAGTTGGTCAACAGTATCACCGCGGGGAGCAAGCCAGCCCAGAGGCAATCGGATAAACAGCGCCAACGCCAACATATATGCCGGGTAACCGGTCGGATACGCGAGGCCGCCCACTTTAGCTGCGGCGATAAGCTCCCCCGAATCGCCGAAGAATAGTACAGGGCAAAGCGTACGCAAATACACAACCAAAGGGACAATAAAGGAAAGCACCGCGAGCAAATCAAATCGGGTAGGGGGGGTATTCACCGGCGAAGGGGGGGCTGCTGAATTTGAATCCGGACCCTTGGATTTCAAAGGCGCAACCATATAATTGCGCGTAGCTTTATCTGGTTTCCCTTTATTGATACCGAATTTCATGAGGGTGCGTCCACGATTTGATAATTTTATATTGTTCCACATGGAAACAAGCACCACGCGATCCAAGTATGCGGGCAAACTAACGCCGTACCCGCGTGATGGCCTGTCCCCTTGAAACCTTTTCAATGATACCGGTCGACAATCCTAAACTCATTTCCGGCGAATCAAAGGATAATCAAATCCTTGGGCAAGCCGGTCAAGTTTTCATAACCACCTTCAGCCTTAAGCCAGCATAGGTCCTCAATTCTTACCCCACCCACACCAGGGATATATATTCCAGGTTCCACCGAAAATACATTGAATGGCTCGAGGATATCCTCACTCTTTGGTGAAAGAACAGGGCCTTCGTGAACATCAATGCCGATACCATGCCCTAACCCGTGGCCAAAATGTTCCGCATGGCCACTGTCGTTAATGTGATCTCGCGCAGCAGCATCGATTTCGATTCCGCTCTTGCCCTTGCCCAGCGCCCCGAGCGCAGCCAACTGGGCTTCGAGAACGATTTCATAAATATCTCTCATGCCGTCTGGGGCCGAGCCGATGAATATTGTCCTCGTCGTGTCGCTGTTGTACCAGCCATAAGTCGCGCCAAAATCGACTACAATTGTCCGCCCTTTTCCTAACGGGGTGTCATCGGGCGTATGATGAGGTAGTGCGGCGTTCGGGCCGGCACCGACGATTATGTCGAAGGCAACCGGACCCGAACCAAACCTTCTCATGCCGATTTCCAATTCCAAAGCGGCTTCGGCTTCGGTCATTTCGGGCTTGAGTTTACCCAGCCATTCGTTAAAAGCCTTCTCGGAAATATCCTGAGCCTTCTTTATGAGCTCGATTTCACCGGGGCTTTTGACAAGCCTCAATTTCTCAACCATCTGTTCGACGGGAACCAGTTCGGCTTTGCCGTTAAATGCATCCTTCATCTTTTCATACTGGGCAAGGGTTGCATGGGCTTTCTCGAAACCGAGCTTTTTCCCAAGCTTGCCTTCGAGGGTTTCAATGCAGCTTATAAATAACCCGTCCTTCCCGGCTTGAATGACCTCATAATCCGGGGCCTGTGTTTTGGCCTGTTCCGTGTAACGGAAGTCCGTGAATAGCATCGCGTAATCGGCATTGATATAAAGCAAGCCGTTCGAGCCATGAAAACCTGACAAGTAAAAGCGATTGGAGTCGCTGAATATGAGCACTGCATCCAACTTTTCCTCAGCGATTTTGGAGCCAAGTTTCTCAATCCTTGTTTCGAGCATCCGTATACTCCTCTTGTACTGTTCTTCAAATTTTAGATTAATCCAGGAATCATTGCAAAAGGGCAATCCGCTTGGCGTGTATCGACAACCTTATTATGAGATATTGTGGCGCAGGCGTCCCGCCTGCATATTGAATAGATTCCTGGTTTGCCTGTTGAAAAAGCTGATATCAGCATATGGCGGTAAGAATAGTCACGACCTTAGTAGCCCCGGGTTGGCCGCATCCATTTTATTATCAATAAATTGCGGCCTACCCGGGGTAGGAGCCAATTTATTTCATGCATAAGGATGGCTCCAACCCTGGGCTACCAGATATTAAGGCCTTTTCAACACCCCCGTACAGCATGCAGGGAGGTCGGGACATCCGCGCTCCAAGGCTCCTTGTGATATAATCCCTCCCTATAGGCAGGCTCATTTGAAGGAGGAATCGACATACCTCAGCTTGGCTGAGGGCAGATTGCAGGACTTGACCGGGAAAGCCCTTAAGCTGGTCGTCGTGAACTATGCATCGCGCTTGCTGGGCTTGGTACGCACGATGGTGTTGGCCGCCGTTTTCGGGGCTTCGATGCAGATTGATGTATTCTACGGCATTTTCGGGGCGGTCCTTGTTTTCTTCGAGATCATCCCACAGGCATTCTCACAGGCCTTTGTGCCGGTATATACCCGTTTTGTCACCGAGAAACGCTGGAGGGAATTGGGCGATATAAGCGTCAGCTACAGTTTTTCAGGCGCATTTATCCTCCTTGCCCTTTTCATAGGGCTCTCATATTTCGCTGAGCCCATTGTGGTGAGAATATACGTCTTTGGCGACGCGGGGAAGGATTTGGTCAATTTCGGCATACTTCTCTTCCGCTACTCCCTGCTTATAATGCTTATAAACTATTTCGTAGGCAATTTTTCCGCCATTCTGTATGCCAAGGATATTGTAGTGGCCCCGTCGGCAGTCAACCTGCTGCGGAACATCATTATTATCGGCGCCATAATCCTGTGGCAGAAGGGATTGGGCGTAATATCAATAGCATTGGGTTTCACCCTGGGCGGGGTTGTTCAGATGTTCTATTTGGCTTGGATGGCCATACATAGCGGATGGAGGGTTTCGTGGCCGCGCGTTTTCCCTTATGCCACCATCTGCTACATGTGGCGTCTTTTCCTGCCGGCTTTTGTCGGATTGGCTGTAGCGCAAATGAACATAATCATTGACCGTTATTTCGCGTCAGCCCTTCACCAGGAGGGCAATGTAACGATTTTGAGCTATGCCAACATCCTCATCGGCATGATTACGGTATTCACAATCAGCCTGACGACCGCCATATTCCCGAAATTTTCGCACCAGGTTTCCCACTCGGAAATAGATGAATTGAAGGATATGCTTAACAGGGCTCTGAGGGCGCTTTTCTTCTTTGTTTTCCCGATAATGGTCCTGGTATATCTCTCCTCGAGCCCGTTGGTATCCGTTGTCTACCAATGGGGGGAACTCAGCAGGAACCCTGAAAGCATCAACGTCCTCTTGAGCCTGTTCAGGATCTTCTGCTTATGGGTCATTTTCTATTCCGTCAATTATCAGCTCCTGCTTGTATTTTTCAGTTTTCGCGATACGGTAACCCCTTTGCTGGTATCAGCTTTCAACGTGGGTTGCAACGCTTTCTTTGACTGGTTCTTTACGCAGGTATTTCACTTCGGAGTCCAGGGAATCGTGTACAGCACCACCCTCAGCGTCTTCATCAGCACCGTGGTGCTTATATTCCTCTTGTATCCCCGGATAGGGCACGTATTTGACATGCGCATCCTGAAGGGATTCACGCGCACCTGCGCGGCTTCTGTCCCGCTTGTCATCGTAGTCCTCATATTCAACCTTGTCACACACGCCGGGATTATTAACCATACCGAGGGGCACAAGGCCGCAGACGCAGCATACCTTTTAGCGGTCACTTTCTTTGGCCTGACGGCGTACGGGTGGGCTTCATTGGCGGTAAACAGGGACCTCACTCTATACTTCTTTAAAAATTGGCGGTCTTTTTTGGGGCTATCAAAGTGGTGATATATTAGATAATATTATGTGGTGATAACTTAGCAGTTTGACCCTACTGGTATTCAGCGAGGTAGGATTTGTTCTTCAGAAACATCGCCGCCGATTACATGCGGGTATATGAATTGGCAGAGGATAAGCCACGGTTGATTCGCGTGCTCTACCCTTTCAGCTGCCCGGGTATTTATGCATTGTTCTGGTTTCGCCTCATAAAAGCCAACCGGCGTTGGCGGATACCAGTCCTTTATTATATCTTTGCATTCATCCTCCGCGTTTTTAATACTTTCACCCAATGGTTTTTCGGGATATGCATAGCCTCGAATTCCGACATAGGCCCGGGGCTTTATATCGCTCACCACGGGCAGATTTTTGTCGGTGTAAAATCCATGGGCTCGAACTGCACCATTGGGCACAGTGTAACTATCGGCCGTACTGAGAAGGAACATGGCTATCCCACTTTCGGAAACAATGTATATATCGCACCGGGAGCTGTAGTCATCGGCAAAATCGAGATAGGTGATAATGTCAAGATAGGACCGAATACAGTGGTAAGACGCAATGTCCCCTCAAACTCCATCGTAATGGCCCTGCCGCCGAAAGTCATACACATGATGAGTAAAGAGGAATGGTCGCAGGAGAAAGATTCCACTGATAATGTCCCGGCCGAGATGATCAAGGAAGGGCGGTCTAAAGACGGGATCGGGAAACCCGGCAAGGAAAGCTCCAACGAAAATAGACGGGAAAATGCCCCCGTATCACCTGCTCCCCCTCGGAACAGAAAGCCTCCGTTCACCCAGGATAAGAGGACGGGGAGTAACAGGTATAAACCGAAGCACGGCAATTGGAAAAACAAATACAGGCCCAAAGTAGAGGTAAAACCCAAGTACAGCTCAAATACGAACCATAAATATGGAAATGCTCCCCAGGGAGCACCAAGGGTCCAGAATCCCAAGCCACGCGACTTTGCGGACGAACGTCTGAAAACAATACGAAAGAAAACGGTGGACACCGGGACATCCCCCCGAAACACTTCAAACCGCGACAAATGGGCAGAGGATTTGGATGGTGAATCGCTTGATAGCTAAGAGCGGCGATAAAAGAGTTGAGATATTCCTGACTGTCGCCGGTCTCCTGCTTGTCGGTTACATCGCATATCTCTCCGGTGAGAATCATCTCTATGCCGTCGGTTTCATTTTAATCCCGGCTATACTCCTCGTCATATTTTTCCCGTTGCCGCTTTTCCTCATTTTTGTGGCATCATTCCCATTCAATGTCATCCCGATAGCCGAACAAGTGGGGTTCAGCCTGCCGCGCGCAATCGGCTACCTCCTGTTCCTCTCCTGGGCGTTGTATATCTTCCGTGAAAACCGTGCCGACCTTGTTAAGGTTGACCGTATCAGCTTGAATTTCTTCGTTTTCCTTGCATGGGGCTTGATTACTATAATCTGGAGCGGCGTCCCGCTATGGAGCCTGCAGATAGGTTTCACCCTCCTCCAGTTGTGGGGTTTCTATTTCATCGCTATGAGCTTGATCGATAACAAGAACAAGTTGAAATTGGTGATATACGCCGTATTGATTTCATATACATTCGTCGCCATAAGCTCGATCATAAGGTCCACGACCCAATTAAGGGCGGTCGGTGTAACGGGATCGGACCAGAATGAATTCGCTGCCCTGATGGTTCTCCCCATCTACCTTAGCCTGAACTTGGCTATTTACTATAAGAAATTCTGGCTGAAGCTGTTATTCGGCTTGATAATGGTCATTCTCATGCTTGGCGCTACATCAACTGTATCACGCGGCTTCCTCGTAGCCATTTTAATAAGCTTCCTCTACAGGATATTTATTGATGTCAATAAAAAACGCGCCATAGCCGCCGTATTGCTTGTCGTAACACTTACAGGTTTGTACTTCATCCCACGATACATCAAGAGGGAAAAAATCGAACCGTCGATATATGTCAAGGAATTGCCGTCCGGTAGAATGGCTATATGGATAGTCGGCTTTGAAATAATCAAGAAGTCCCCAATCTTCGGGAACGGCATGGGCACTTTCCGTTCTGCTTTCGATGACGCGTACCAGGAAAACCGTTATAAAACGGGGTTCGTCGGCTACCAGCGGGTGGCTCATAACGACTTCATAACCATCATGGCGGAATATGGCCTTGTCGGGTTTCTCATCTGGCTTGGCATGATGATTTATGTCTTTCGCGAAAGTTACCGACTTAATGTTTTCTTCCTGCGTGCAGGAGATGAATACCTTTATACAATCGCCAATGCTGTAGCGTGCTCGTTGGTGGCATTGTTATTATGCCAGGCTTTTTTAGGCCTGTACCTCCAAAAATTCTTCTGGTTGGCCATAGCTTTTGTGCCTATACTCAAGGGTATGGCAGGACGCCTGTACGGCGCCAAGGATGAACTCCTCGCTTGAGGTCCCTGTCTATGTCCCCGGCTGAAACACGGAAAGTTTTACACTTGATACATTCCCTCGAAATGGGCGGGGCCCAGAAAGTTGTCGCCACATTGGTGAAACACCATGACCTTTCGAAGTTCATACCCATTGTCGGCTCGCTCCGTCGAGCCGGGCCCCTTGAAGGTTTAATGCGTAACGCCGGGGCGGATGTGGTTTACTTCGACAAAAAATCGGCATTGGATTTGGGATGCGCAATTAGACTGCGGCGGTACATATTGCAGAATGGAATCACCATTGTGAATGCGCACAATTTCTCAGCGTCCTTCTGGGGACGCATCGCCTGCATCGGCCTTAAGAATGTTGGGTTCATCGTCACTGAGCACGGACGCACCGGGACGCCTCCATTCAAGGTAATCCTGTTCAATCGCCTGTTCGCCGGCGGGGTCGATGCAATAATAGCTGTAGGCGAAGAAACGGGCGAATTCCTGAAAGCCCGATATCCTTACAACGCTCATAAAATCAAGGTGGTTGTCAACGGTATTGACATCCCCGCTGACCCCGGATGGTCGAAGGAAAAGCTCCGATCCGAATTCGAGGTTCCGCTCGACTCCCCTGTTGTGGTGAATTTAGCGGCACTTACACCGGTAAAGAACCAGGCCTTCCTTATAAGGGCCATCGCGCTAACCAGGAAAATGATCCCCGGGATACGCTTGTTACTCATCGGCGATGGTCCAATGCGGGGCGAATTGGAGAAATTGGTTGTGGAGTTAAACATTACTGATAATACGATTTTCGCCGGGGAACGTCTTGACGGGCCTCAGATATTGGCTGCCTGCGATATTTTCTGCCTGTCCTCGGAAATCGAGGGTACCCCGATGGCAATTCTTGAGGCCATGGCTTATTCGTGCCCCATCGTAGCCACGGCGGTCGGAGGCGTGCCGAATATAATACGGGACGGCGAAGGAGGTTTGCTTGTCCCTTATGGCGAAGTTGAGGCTTTATCGAGGGCGCTTGAGCGGATATTAAATAATGGGGAGCTGGCACGGAAATTGGCGGCAAATGCCTCCCTGAGGTTGGCCTCCGATTTCTCCGCCGATGAAATGACACACCGGACGGAGGAGGTCTATGGGGAAATGCTTAGTCGAACGAGGAGCGGCGAAAGATAATTCCCCTTCTTGGATTTGAACGAGAAGTTGGCAAAATCTATCTACCTTATCATCCAGTCGTTGCGGCAGGAGGATATTGCACGCATCCTCCGGGAATTAGAGAAGAGCCAATGGTATTCAACTGAGCAGCTTCTCGAACAGCAATGGCGCCTCTTCACCGGGCTCATCGAATATGCTTACGAAAAAGTCCCCTATTACCGGCGGCGTTTCGACGAAGCTCGTATTAAACCGGCAGATATACAATCCCGTGATGACCTTAAAGAAATCCCTCTCCTAACCAAACAGGATATAAGGGAGAATTTCAGCAACCTTCAAATCCCGGATGGAGGGGCGGTTGAAAAGCTCCGGACTTCAGGTTCGACGGGTGAACCTCTGAGAATAGTGCGCGACCGGGCGTCAACAGGGTACCATCGCGCAAACATGTTCCGCCTGCGACGGTGGTACGGCGCGGATATCGGGAGTTTTGAAGCGACATTCAGGATCTTCAACTACCCGACCCGGGAGCGGCATATGACCCGTGTGAAGGATTTTATACTCAACCGGGTAAGGATTAACGAGCATGAGCTTACGACGGAGAATATGCTTGATTTCTACCATAAGCTCGAATCAGTCAAACCTGCCATTTTCTACGGGTTCCCGTCAATCATGGTTCGTTTTACGGAATGCCTGATTAAGCATGATATCAACCCGCGACCTATTCCGCTCAAAGCCATCATCACAACAAGCGAGATGCTCTATCCTCAACAAGAAGAGCTCCTGTCGGAATTCTATGGTGCACCGGTAATAAACGAATATGGCTGCACCGAAACCGGCATTATATCCCTTGAATGCCCACATGGGGGGTGGCATGTTCCCGTGGAATCGTGTTTGGTTGAAGTTGCCCCGGCAACCGGTCTTGATGTGGATGATGGGGTAGGCAGGGTTGTGGTTACGGACCTTATGAACCGCGCTATGCCGCTCATTCGCTACGATGTTGGAGACCTTATGCAGGAAGGCTTAGGACGCTGTCCGTGTAACCGGGGTTTGCCGACTATTCGGGGTATATCCGGAAGAGTGGGCCGGTTGATTGAATTGCCGGATGGACGTTCAATCCACTCGCTAACGTTCTCCAATATATTCAAGAAGGCCGAGGTCGTATCGGAAAGAAGCATCAAGGAATTTCAAATACATTTCCACCCTCCCAGGAAGTTCGTATTTATCATCGTCCCTGATAAAAATTTCAACGATGATGTTTTAGCATACATCCGCCGCAGGCTTGAAGATGCCCTTGGCGCGGAATGCGAGTTCCAATTCGAACTGGTTGAAGAGATATTCCCCTCGAAGAACGGCAAGTTGGAAAAGTTCGTGGTTATCAAGGACTGAGTTGGGAATACCTCAAATGAGACTGGGGCAAGGGGACGGGGACAGTCCGTTTCCAGCGAGTTAAAAAGATTTATTGCATCAGGACTGACTCCTTAGCATTTTTGATTTGGATGGTGACCCACGAAATGGGATTCGTGGGTTACATTTATTTAAAAAGTGGGATTCGTGGGTTACATCTATTTAAGAATTGGGATTCGTGGGTTACATTTATTTAAAAATTGGGATTCGTGGGTTACATCTATTTTCATTAAATAGGTTTATCCCTTGATTGCTGCAAAGCATAGTATTATTATGTTATTAATCCTGGGAGCGCAGGCTTCCAGCCTGCATTTGGTGTTTCGGGAACTTGTTCCCGAAACCGAATCGCCCACTGAACCCTAACGTTTCATAAAATAGTTAGGCGCTTTCAAACCCACCCTTTAAAAATTATCGCCTGCAGCTAAACTTGACTGTGCGGGTAATCGGTGACAAAATGCCGTACCCCTACAATAAAAAACCCGTCTTACGACGGGTGTTTTGTTTGTCCAATATCATCGCTTTAAACATCGGGCTGGTCGAAGTATGCGGCCTGCTTGCTTACCCTCTTGAGATTGGAACCGTCAATGTTCATTATGAACAATGCCTCATTCAAATGGCCGTCCTGGTCCCAATCCCAGCGCTTGCTCACAAATACGACATACTTGCCGTCGGGCGTGACAGCGGGAAATGAGTCGCCGAATTTATCGTTGGTCAACGCTGCCTCATTCTTGCCGGATGGCTCCATGCGGTAGAGTTCATACATACTCTCATCCTGGATCCCGTTGAGAAGCTTCTCGTAAACAATAACCGTTCCGTCATAATTGATTGATGGGAAATACTCGCTGACAACCGAATTGGTAAGGTTCTTAGCTTTTTTACTCCCTACATTCAACAGGAAAATGTCCATCGATCCGCTTCTATAGGAGTTGAAAACCACCCAACGGCCGTCTCCCGACATCTTGGGAATACAGTTCTTTAACGCTTCATCCTGGATGACTTCCTGGTTTGTTCCGTCACTATTCATGAGCATCATCTGCGGGTTCTCATAACCCTCCTGGCCCATTTCCTGGGTCATATAGACGAGCTTAGTGCCGTCGGCCGAAACACTTACGCCGTAATCCATGCGGTCGTCAAAAGTGAGCCGGGTAATTTCCCTTGTGTCGACATCGACCACATAAACTTCAGTCGGCTTCTGAAATGGATTTGTCTGCTCCTGGTTCTCCATATCGGAAGCGAAGAAGACCTTCTTGCCGTCCCCTGTGATGGATGGGAACGATTCCACCGAGGGTGATGTTGTAAGCCTTATCGGGTTTGCCCCTGTTTCATCGAGGAGGTAAATATCCTTGTTCTGCTCTTCTTCGATAGTGCTCTGCACGACTATGCGCAGGTTAAGGTCGGGTTCGACACTGTCGGTATAAGTCTCCTCGGCGACGAGGTCCGGTTTGGCTTCGATATTGGCCTTTATATCCTCGGCCTCGGCCTTGATAGCCTCTTCGCTCTTCTGCTTGGGGGTATCGCCGACATAACCGGGGGAACCCGGTGGCCGAGCACCGTAGCAGTTGAATAATATACCTACTACAGCGATAAACAGCACTATAAAGAGAATAAGCCTATACTTGGGATGCATTACGGGCATACTTTCCGTAGCACCTCTCTTTCGAATTATAACAACTCAAAAATGAACCCTAACAAGGTTCATTAATAGTTATCACTCAAATGGCCGGAATATTGCACTCCCAGCTGACATAATTATATCCCATAGGAACCCTTGGTATGTCCTTTTTTCGTCATAAAACGGTCAAACCTTGGTCTTTCCGTCCGGCTTGGCATACTCAGCCGGTTTCATCCAGAATGCGAACCGGCGGAATAGCCTGCTCAATTTTCCCATCTCCTCGGCATCAAAAACCCTTAGCAGGATGAGGAGACCCAAGTACAATGGGATGCATACTACAAAAATCCCGATGACCAGCAGAAATTTAGTCAGGACTGACGGTTCCCATCCATATGAATGCGCCGCGCGAATCAAGCCCAAGCGTACGACCACGGAAATGAAATAGAGCAGTACTGCGGCGAATGCTATCTTGGCGAAGTCCCGGAATTTTCCATATTCGCCATAGTATTTATGAATCCACCTGCCGAAGAAGAAATTACCGATGATGCCTATGCAGCTCACAGCCATCGCCGCCCCGAACATCCCCCATCCGAAAGGCTTGAGGATGGTTATGAAAATGGCGTTAAGCAGCAGGCACAAGGGAACCATGCATATGACATTCCACATCGGGTATTTCGGATAGCCCGTGGCGATGATGATGATGCCTGTCGTCCAGTAGAGGCTGTACGCGCTCACTCCATATGCGAGCAGGCCCAAGGCTGTAGTAGCTTGAATAAATGCTGCGGCTTCGTCAGGAGTTGCCATTGTACTGAACTTGGGATACATGATGGAATAAACCTGCCGCGACGAGGCCAAGATTACCGTCGCGACAGGGACTAATATTATCCACAGGAACTTGATTGTCTGCGTTATTACTTTTCTTGCCTTATCCTTCTCCCCCAAGGCGAGATGATGCGTTATTGACACGAATATCGGGGGATAGATAGCTGTGGCAAGCATGAGGGGGATAACCGCGATGGTGCCGATGGCGCCATAGTAGTCGCCCACCTTGTATTGACCGATAGGGGCGTGGTCCCTGAAAAATGCCATCACGGACCACAGGTCGGTATCGATGAGTATTTTGAATACAGCCATTGAGACGATGTTGGGGGTGATAAAAGCTATTATTGATTTCATCAAACCGGGTTCCTCGCGATAACCCGGTTTAAAGCGTGTGAAGTGATAGGCTAAGATGATACCCACAACGCTCGATATGATGTTCCCGATGAATGCGCCTGTAAGTCCCCAGCCTATTTCAACAAGGACTACTGTAGCTACGAATCTTGAGAACGAGTAGCCCATGACAATAGCGGCCTCGCGGGTGAACCGCCTGAGAGGGTTGAGGATGCTCATCCGTATGTTGTAGGCGGCGTAAACGACGATATCCGTGCCGGCGAAAAGAAAAATAAGGAATAAGGGTATCCCCTGCCGCCATACGCCCAATACCAGAATTGCGGCAACGATGACAAAAACGCAATAGAGGAGAATGGAGAACTTAAGCTGCATCGTAGCCCCCTTACCCATGAAAAAGCCCAGGTAGTTGGGGTCTTCGGAAACATACTTTGCCACGGTGACCGGGATGCCGTACATCAGGGCTAATTCGAACGCCAAGATGAGTCGGTATCCCACCTGGTAGTTTCCAAAATCACCGGCGATGAATTTTTTTCCCAGGTAATAGAAGAGGGCGTAGTTGAGGAACAGGTATAAAACCTGCGAGATGAGGATGACGAATACGCCGCGGGTGATGGTTTCGCCCTTTTTTTGAATATCATCCCTCGTTACGACTATTTCATCTCTCGCGCTCATGCTTTGCCGCATATAATAAAAACGAAATACTCAGCCTCCTCGATATTCTGTTCGCGGAAGGCAAAATCGTCAACCGAGTACGGCCCTGATTTGGCGTCTTTCAGGTGCTTGCTGACGCCGCTCGGCATTATTTTGCCTATTCCCAACTTCCGCTTCAGCATTACCCACCACTGCATTGCCTGCGCAGCAGCCCCGCTACGCCTTCGCAGGTTGAACTGGCCATAACGCCTATATACATACGGACCTTCCGGGAAATGCGTGGTCAGAATTCCGTTGAATTCCTGCAGTGTGTACTCTCTCACATGAAACGGATTGGGTTTGCCGCTCTTGAGAAGAGCCCCGTTGGGCGTGGATATGACTAATATTCCATCCGGTTTGAGAGCTTTCTTGATGCACCCAAGCATTTTTTCGGGATGTTGTATGTGCTCAAAAACCTCAAAGCATACCGCCGCGCCGAATGCCGCCAAGTCGATTGTCATATTCTCGACATCCATAACAAGATATTTGAGATTGACCGCATCATATTTCTTTGACGCCGCCGCGATGGCTTGCGGGGAAATGTCGGCAGCCAATACTTCAGATGCCGATTGCGCAAGCATTGCCGAGCCATAGCCGTCGCCGCATCCGGCATCAAGTGTGCGCTTGCCTTCCACAAGCGGCTTGGCGAAGGAGTAGCGCGCAAGATGCTCGAAGTAATTCTCTTCATCCGCTTTGCCGGGGATCATCCTCTCCCCGGTATATCCAAGACTGTTATTTCCCTTGCCCGAGTCCATTGCGCATACCGATAGTCCAATGAATAAGCCCCGCGATAATCCACGGGCTTGTCGCGGCAAGCCTTGGAAGACGCTCCGGTTCATCACGGGCAACACGTCCCCATATTAAGGCAGCCTTATAAAGGGGTGTCAAAGGAATTATGAAATGTCTCTTCCAACAACGGAATGAGGCAGCACCGGCCACATCGTATTTCACCCGTGCCATGCCGGTGGACATGCCTAATTTCCGTAAATGACCGGTTATTTGAGCCCAGTCATACCGGTTGAAATGATATACAGGCATATCGCGTTTGAAAACCGGCCCCAATCCGGCTTTGCGAAGGTTCTCGGTTAGCAGGACGTCCTCGTTGCCGAATTGCTCCTCAAGGAATGGACCATACTCATCAAAAGCTTTACGCTTAATTGAGAGATTGCACGTTGGTATAACCCTGCGGCGTGTCTCAGGGGAGCGTCGCGTATAACCGGTGAATTCGCACCAGTAGGGAACCCATCCGAGGAATTTCTGCGGGTTGCCGTTGAGTATCGGCCCACCGGCAGCAACGATTTGAGGGTCTTGGTGATAATGCCTGATACGCTCAAGCCAGTGGGGAGATGCGACTGCGTCGGCATCGATGAACGCGAGGATATCGCCGGTGCTTTCCCTGATGCCCATATTACGGGCCGCACCAGGGAATTTACGCTCGTTCGAATGTACTATCTTCACCTCGGGGAAACGCTGATGCACGGCATCATTGGTGCCGTCAGTCGAAGAATCGGCCAATATTACCTCATATTCGCAAGGTTTTATCCCCTCCTGACGGTGCAGTGATTCAAGGGTCTCAAATACAAGGGGAGCTGAGTTGTATGAGGCAATCACAACTGACATGTCGGTTTTGCTATTTATAGAATACTCCTCAAGGCAGGCGATATTCCTGAGCTTTTAAAATGCCAACAAACTGTAAATTATAGCATAGGGAATAAATGTATCACGATGTAAAGGAGTGATAAGGAGCCCCCCCTTTAGTCCCCCCCGTTTTACGCGGGGGGGAGATGGCAGCGGGCCACGCACTTTTTTCCTTAGTCAATTCATAATGCCGGTTAAGGGCGAAGCATTTGGTGGACCAAATGCTTCGCCCCTACAAGATCACGCTTCTTATATTAACTATCTGTTCCTGCGAAAACCAACTGCAGGTGTTATCGAAGCTACAAACCTGCCAAACATACCTGCATAATTTCACCACTTGAGTATAATTACCAATATATTTAGAGGACTTAGGTTTGTTACGAGGAAAGATAGATTTAACTTACTACGGCCTTATCCGCGAATACAAGCCGCCGTTCGGGCGCTGGCTTCTTATGGCGAGTGCCATTCCAGCCCTGGCAGCCGGTGGTTACATTTTCGTTTTTTATATCAGGTTACACCAGGCGATTAACCCGGATTACCAGCCGATAATCGAACCGTATATATTCCCGTATTTCCTCCTCGGGGCGCTTGTCATAATCGGCGTCATTTCCCTAAACATAAATTTAGGACGGGTGCTGTTGTTCCAGGAGGGCATATATGTCCATCCGGGGCTGGCGGGATTCCGCGACCCGGCACGACAGCCTGCTTTCCTGCCATGGGATGAACTGAGGGGGATTATTCGCACACCATACAAGAACGGTGGTATGTCCTTACTGGGCAAAGGCCCGCTTGATGAGGTCATTCTTCCGGCCCGATTATTCAAACGGCTCGATGAAATCCAGGATGATATTCGCCATATGGGCCCAAACCTTAAAATCAGGGTTATTGACCTTCGCGATGCATCTAACCAACCCCTTGGGGAATATGGTTCCCTCATCCAGGGTTGGTGGGGTTTTGCACCTGTAGTACCGGTTATTGTCGGCCTTTTCAAAGTCTTCATGAATGATTCCACCATTGCTTATACATATCTCACAGGGAAAACCTATTCTGACGGGCCCGTATTCTTGCTCCCCATTATCACCGGCGGCGTTATATTGGGCATCATAGGTTTGATGCTTGCCAGTTATCGCTCAGGGCATTTCACGTACCGTTTTGCAGTATATAAAGACGGGCTTCTTACCCTTCAATCAGGGGTGGTTTCATTTGCAAGGTGGGAAGAAATCCAATCCATCGAAAAGATCAAACCCGGGCTGTTCAGGCTTAACCCGATTGATGAAAAAATGAGGGCTGCAGTATTGAACATCGGCAAGTCCCAATCCGATGACTTTGAGCGTGTTATGAAAAGATTGGGGCGGTTGGTGGGATGAACCGTGCGGGTATTCTCTTGCTCTAATATTGTTAAAGTGGTATATAGATTCTGAGAGTCGAAACAGGTGAGATAGCGATGAACCGGAAAGAACCGTTTCGCGAAGCGTTTAAGATACCATCCGGGATGCTGAAATCGGACCCATTCAAGGACGACCCGCGTTACCACGGAGGGCGGCTTCCCATGCCCTTGATAGGCGAGGATATCGTCCTCAAGCCGAGTATTCTGATGCTTATCCCGCGGATTATAGTATGGGTCTTGGTATTTTACATATTCCGTGGGGAGGAAATGCTTGGGACGGCGGGCAGCAAGTGGCTCCTTGAAGGGCTGTGCGTCCTCGACATCATCTTCGCGGTACCCAAATTCTTGTTTGAGCATACTACCGTCAAACAAGAGGGGATTGAACGTTCAATTTTGTGGAGCAGGAAATTATTTCCATGGGAAGATTTTCATACACTCGAACGCGACTTCCTGGGATTGAGCTTCCGTACAAAGCCCGGCTGGGGCATCTGGAAGGATGAATTCAACTTCATAATATCCTGGCTTTATTACACACCCGCTGCCATCAGACTTGTTGCTGACTTATTCGCTCATGGCATAATTAAACCGAAAGAACCAATGAAAGCCGAGAACGGACGGCTGATTAACCTTAACCCATGACCTTCTAAGATTGTGGACAGGCCTGATACAGATAACCTTGAAACCCGTATCCAAAGCCGAGCAAGTCAGGACCGTCCCTAATTTGATTATCGAGCCGTATGTAGTATCATGCCCAAGTCCCTATGATTTCAGGTAACCCACGAATCCGATTTCGTGGGTTTAGATTTGAAAGGATGAAGTTGTAATGGATCATTCCAAGTCACTTGTCATCTTATCCGATATTCATTCGAACGCAGTCGCATTGGAGCGATGTATCGCCAAGCTCAAAATGATGGGGGCGGATAATCTTAAGAAGTTCCTCTGCCTCGGGGATGTTATCGGCTACGGCCCCCAGCCGCGCGAGTGCATGGCGATCGCAAAGGGGTTCCCGATTATAGTAAGGGGCAACCACGAAGGTTACATGGATTACAGTTACTCCGAGAAGAACCTTAACCCCGTCGCGCGCGCCGCCGCAAGCTGGCATTATCATTTCCTCAATAAAGACGAGCGCAACTGGTGCCTTAATCTCCCCCAAGTGAAGCAGGTCAACCTTCCGACGGGAATGGTTATCGAAGTGCGACATTACGCCCCGAATTCGAGGGCTGGATATGTTTACAACCGCGACGAGGCCGAGAAGGCTTTTAAAGACCTGCCCCCCGAGGTCAAGCTGGTTTTTGTAGGCCACACCCATCAGCCTGTACTTATGGAGAAAAAGGAGAACGGCAAGTGTGTCTATACCCCCGCGGATGAACTGAAGAAGCATTTCGGGTGGGATACACCGCTCGGATTGGACCGCGATAGCCAGTATATCGTCAATGTCGGCTCTGTGGGCCAGCCACGCGATGAGGATGTCCGCTCGAGCCTTGTTTTATACGATATGAAGGAACATGAACTGAAGTTTGTGCGCGTGGATTATGATATAGACAAAGTTGTTAAAATGATCAAGGAAAATGAAAAACTCCCCAACTCGTTAGGGGAGCGGTTGCTCGTTGGAAAGTAAGGGAGAATTCAAACCACTACTCATACATCTCACATTGCCATATGCCACCTGGTATTGTGTGTTCGCAACTGGAGCTATGCATGCAGTCTACGCACAATCCCTGGAGTTTCCCTGCTTCCTTGCCGTTTCCATTGCCCGGCTTTTTCTGCGGGGCGTACTGCGGGTTGGATTCGATTGTGCCCACGGTTTCCACATCGAATTCCTCGCATTGATGAACAGGGTTCGCCGCTGTGCCTAAGTATGCGCAGCTACGTCCGTTGCGGCACGTGGCGCATAGCCCTATTTTCGTGTCAACCTTTTCCGGGGCTTCTGCAACCTTCGCCTTTACCTTGGTTTTTGTATCTGCCATTTTATTCACCTCAAAAATATTTCCTTTTCTCATTTGGTCCTTGCTCTGAAGGTTCCTATTTAAAATAAGCAAATAGCATGCCAAATGAGTCAATTCAGTCACTATTACGAGAAAGGGCATAGATTTAAGAGGGATTATTACTAATAAGGCCCTTTCTTGCCTTAGAACTGATTTTTTTGATGATTTCAGGGATGGGATGGGGATAATTTCCCCATAGGTATAGTCAGATTTTCGGGGTTATTTTCGCCAGTGGGTAAATATTCCCCGATTATTAGGGTCTAATTAGACCCTCTAACAGGGTGCTGAAAAACTGGCCTAATACGGGGACAGTCCCCACGCGATGAACGTTGACATGTCTATTCAAGCTATTTCCGCGTGAGGGACAGTCCCCTTCTATCTGCATAAATGACCTTTTTCAGCATCCTGCTAATAAAAAGGGAGACAGCCCTTGGGGCAGTCTGAGGGCAGTCCCTAAATTTCTACGCGTCCTTCAAGCGCACGGATAAGGGTCACCTGGTCGGCGTAATCCATCTCGCCGCCCATTGGTAAGCCGCGCGCTATGCGGGTTATGCGTATCGATGGGAAATTCTCCTTGAGTTGCTCAGCAATATATAAAGCCGTCGTCTCACCTTCAAGGTTGGTGTTTGTGGCAATGATTATTTCCTTGACCTTCCCCTTTCCAAGCCTGTTTATCAATTCACCGATACGCAGGTCTTCAGGCTTGATGCCATCCAAAGGGCTAATCGCCCCATGCAGGACATGATATAGGCCGTTGTATTCCTTTATCCGCTCTAAGGCCAATAAATCGATGGGTTCCTCGACGATGCATATGATCGAAGAATCACGTGAGGTGTCAGCGCAGATGTCACATATTTCCATCTCGCTAAGATGGAAACACTGAGAACAGAGGCGCACGGATGATTTCAAGGTCGAGAGGGCATTCGCGAGCCTGCGCAGGTCATCTTCCGGGGCGCGTAAGAAGTGCATCATGAGACGTTGCGCGCTTTTGGGCCCAACCCCGGGGAGCTTTATAAGCTCATCCATAAGGCGTTTTAACGGTGTCGGGAAACCAGCCATATACGTTCTCCAATTAAGGTACGAAGGCAATTATAACAAATTGTGGTGCAGGCATCTTGCCTGCATGGGTTGGGAGATTTATTTAAATAAGCAGGCAGGATGCCTGCGCTCCCAGGGGGGAGGGGCGCATCCACGATATGATTTCGGGAATAACGTCTGAATACTCGATGGTGAATGACCAATGCTTGCCATTTGTAGGGGCGACCCGGCGGGTCGCCCTGGGCGACGCACCGCGTCGCCCCTACATTCACATTATGAGTCAAGAGTTGAAATCAAATCGTGGATGCACCCAGGAGGGAGAAAATACTTGATTCCGTAAATTGGCTATGGTCGCTAAAGTGCTGTTATCGTCTATAAAATGCCGTTGCGGTTTTGACGGCGGAGGGTATGCCCGACAACACTGCGATTGTTTTGTCGTCCTTGATATCAAAAACGATAATTGAGGATGTAACAGGTGTTTTTGCGCTAACATCGCTTGTCGTGGCAGTGCCCCAGTCGGAAGTCGCAATAAGCGTTGAAGACTCCTCGAAAATTGGTTTAGGCATAGCATAGGGGTTTTCGAGTACGAGCGATGTCTCGCGCCGTTCTGAATTTTTCAGATCATAAACCGCGAATTTCGCCTTCTCACCACCTTTAGCTAATGCCTCAAGGACCAGGGATGAATCGATGCCAAGGGCTATCTTCCCCATTATTTCAGGCGAAAAAACACGTATGAATATATACATGTCACCCAAAGACCAGAGTGGGTAATCGCCTTGGGGCAGGGGGATGACCGTATCGGGCGTACGTATCCCCACCTTCGCCACTTTCTCATCACTCCCGCGCCCGCCCGGTTTCTCAAAGTCCCCGAAGTATGAGAATGACCCGATATAATCAGCCCGGAGCACAGGGTCGCGTTTCGGGTCATAAATCATTTTCATTATCGCCCTGTCCCTGCTCTCCCATTCGAACCTCAATATTTCGGGCGTACCTTTGCGAACGAAATCGAAATAACCCCCGCCTACGGGAACGAATATTATGTCCGGGACTTCCGTCATCGTAGTAACAAGCGGGATTTCTTCCACGGTCTTTGAAACCAAATCGACCCAGGCGAAACGGTACGCCTGAATTGTAGGCGCTTCTGCATACAGCTTGAAATCGGGGTCACCGATGACAAACCCATATTTATAGACTCCATCGTCGAGGGAAGCTTCATAGGCTGAAACACGCTGCGTTTCCGCATTATTCCTTGTGAATGTAAGCGGGGTTGAAGGTTCGGCGCCATCGAGGTCATAGATGACATAATACTGCGAAAGGTCCTTGAGTATCGAATAATGCACAAGTATGAAACGTCCCTCGGGGGTCATATCAACACGGTCGATATTGGTATCCTCAAGCTGCCATAAAATGTTTTTCGAGAGATTGTTCAAGTCGCAATCGTAGAGGGTGAAATTCTCCATGCCGGTATCCGAGATGGTGGTCTCGAAATAGCGCAGATGCGGCAAAGCCGGTGTAGCTGGAGCTTTCTGCGATGTGCCGACGCATCCGGAGATAAGAATCAGACAGAATAAAAGGATTAAGACAGCTTGAAGGCTCCTGACAGAAAGGGGACAGCCCTTAGGACAGTCCCTATTCGGACAGACACGGGCAGGCTTGCAGACTCGCCTGTCTGTGGCACCCTTGTCTGTGACTGGCATACCGTCTATAGCAAGTATTTTCATATTCTTAAAAGTTTAAACCCGGGAAATTCATCCCGCCGGTCAATTGGCCAAACCTTTCCTGCGCCATATCCCTTGATTTTTTCATCGCGTCAGTTATGGCCACGAGCACCATGTCGGAAAGCATCTCCGCGCCGGCATCAAGGGCTTCATTGGAGATTGTCACCCCGATAACCTCCTGCTGGCCGTTGACCACGACCTTCACCATCCCTCCACCGGTGACCGACTCGACCCGTTCGTCAGCGAGTTCCTCCTGGATTTGGCGCATCCTCTCCTGCATTTTTTTTGCCTGTTTCATCAGGCCTTCCAAGTCAAATGACATAAATCAGCCCTCCGCGGGGGGTGAAAATATTCCAAGATATTGGATGTTCGACTTACTTTTACTTTGAAAGGACAATGTTGTTAATCAATCCGTCTTTTCAATACGCTGTATCCGTGCGGAACTTACCCTTTTGAGCACCTCATTCTCTATCATATCCTTGAGCTCCGAGACATCCGGGTCTATCTCCCCCTCAAACAGGCCGGCTTGTGAGCACTTTTCCTGCTGCCGTTTCAACTCGGTTTCGAGAATCACGGGCTTTTCAAAGAGGTCGCTAAGTATCCTCTCCAAATCGTCTTTCAGCAGTGGGTCATTCAAAGCGTTACCGATAAGGGCCCTTTCGGGCTGAAATTCAACTTTCAGGACATCGTCCTTGAAAGATACCGGCGTGCCCTGGCTGAGGAGAACGGCCTTAGCGACGCTGGCCCTTGAAACCATCCAGAGGAGTTGCTCCCAATTCGCGATGGGGTCGCTGATATCGATTGGCCCCTCGAACTGCGGCGGGGGAGGGAGTGGTATTTGCTGCGGGGTTGGAGTGGGAGCAGTATCGGCTGGTGGCTGCTCAGTCTCATGCTCATCTTCCGCACCGGGGAACGCGATTTCAGCGGCATGCGCCTTCTGAAGTACGGGGGCTTTGGGAGGTGGCGCTGTCACGACAGCGGATGCCTTCGGCTTGGGTTCCTGCGGTTGGGGGACGGTTTTAGCAGCTTTGAATTTAGCCAAGCGCTGGGCTATCTCCATAAGCCCTGTTTCGAAGAGGATGCGTTTTTCAAGCTCATAGCGCATCTCGCCCGATTTACGGGCCAAGTTCGCGATTATCTGGGACATAACCTCGATAGGCAAATCCCCCTTGAGTTCCTTCGCCCGCCTGCTGTATTCCTCCGAGCGACCTTCAGCGCCCAAGGCTTCCTCGTCAAGAGATGCAATGAGAGAATCGCGGAACAGTCCCGTCAGGTCTTTAAGAACCAGGGGATAATCTCTTCCGGCTGACGCAAAACTCTCGGCAACGGTAAGGATGCCTATGCTGTCCGCTTCCAGCAGGGCGCGGGCTAACGCGAACAGCAGGTCCTCATCAACAGTACCGAGCACCTTACGGCAGTTCTCCAGCGTGACTCTCTCTCGGTCGAAGGCGATTAGCTGGTCGAGGATGCTCTCCGCGTCGCGCAGGGCGCCATCGGCAAGGCGTGCAATAAGCTCCACCGGTTCGGGTTCAAACGGGATACCCTCAGCTTCGAGGATCTTGCGAAGCTCGGCGGACATTATTTTTGCCGGAATACGCCTGAACGGGTAGTGCTGGCAGCGGCTCATCACTGTTGGAAGGAGCTTGCCGGGTTCAGTCGTGGCAAGGATGAACATAGCGTGTTCAGGCGGCTCCTCAAGGGTCTTGAGGAACGCATTAAATGCGCTCGATGAGAGCTGGTGTACCTCATCAATTATATAAACCTGCCGCTGGGCGCGGATGGGTACATTATGGATTCGCGCCTGGAGATCGCGTATATCCTCAACGGAGTTATTCGATGCGCCGTCGATTTCGATAAGCCCCCACGTACCCTTGGCGATGGAGCGACATGAATCGCATTCGCCGCACGGTTCGCCGTCGTGCAAATCGCTGCAATTCACGGCAGCGGCTAAAATACGCGCGACTGTAGTCTTGCCGGTACCCCTCGGCCCGGAAAATAGATATGCATGCGCCACATGCCCCTCTCTGAGGGCGTTTTGAAGGGTCTTGGTAATATGTTCCTGACCGACTACATCGGCAAACCGGTGGGGCCGGTATTTTCTATAAAGGGCTTGGTAGGGCATCACAGTCACCCATCAGCTCGGAGCCATTGAATTATAGGTTAGCTATGTTATAATGTCAAAAAGGCCACGATTAAGGTTCGGTCTACAAAAACCCGTCGGAAGGCGCTTGCAGAGCGGAGGGGAATATGAGTGACGCGGTGGGCGTGGTAGTTGCCATCGGTGTGGCTATTGTCGCCCTGATAGCAATTTTGACCTATATCCAGATGAGCCGGTTCTTCGAAGTGTCACGGACCCAGCTCACCAGGTTCGTCGATTCCGTCGATACTCTGGAGAAGAACTACAGCGTAGCGCTGAAGAAATTGGGCGACGGAGCCGACCAGTTCAGCGTTGTTGCTGATGATTTTCGCGGGAAGTTGGCTATTATCGAGCGCGACCTTTCCCCGGCTGTCAAGAAGCTCGACAGCGCCTTAACCGATGCCGGGCCGGTATTGAAATCGTTGGCCGAGAGCTCGGCGGATATGAAAGTGGCTGTTGAGAGCATAAGGCGTACCGCTACTGATGTGGCGGATGTAACGGACGGCATACACGAGGTTGTAATGCCCGTGGTCAACGCGATGCGGGGCATTATTGCAGCCCTTAGCGAAGGGGTTCGGGCGCTGAAGCAGTCCCGAAAGTAATATTTATGTATCTTCAAAACCTTTATCCGAGTTCCTTTGTCTTGCTTATTAGGAATTACTAATTTTTATACGGAGGTTCTAATAAATGAATGAAGAGGAGGAAATGACAGCTATGGACAGATATGAACAAGATCGAGCGGAAACAGCGCGGATGATTTTCACCGGCCTTGGGATAGGTTTGCTGGCTGGAATAGCCATCGGGATTCTTATCGCCCCCAAAACCGGACGTGAAACCCGCGGCCAAATCAAGGAAATGGCCAGTGAGTGGGGCAAAAAGGCCAAGGATATCGCCTCAACTATCGGTGACAAAGTAGGCACGACCAAGGAAGCCCTCAAGCGCGGCGCTGATGCTGTAAAGGAAACATACAAAGATAAGCCCGGTGAGGCATAGGGCCATTGAGGGTTGAAGGTTCGAGGGGCCTTCCCCCCAATGATACATAATGCCGATACAGGCCTTAGGTCCATTCTGCCGTAACTGCGGCTGGGCCCAAGGCCTTTATTTTTGGGCTGGAGGGTGGAGGCTGTAGGCTGGAGAGATAAGATCAGAATTTCTATGTAGCCCGGCAACTCATTTACCGGGGACTCATTGTGAATAAACTGTAACAGGGGTTATAATTTTCATTGAGGTGAACTCCAATGTCTGAAGAGAAAGGTTCGTGGGAAGTCAAGGTAGGCCTTGCCGAGATGCTTAAGGGTGGCACGATAATGGATGTCACTAACGCCGAGCAGGCCAAGATAGCCGAGGACGCCGGCGCGTGCGCCGTGATGGCGCTTGAGCGCGTGCCGGCTGATATACGCAAGGAGGGGGGGGTTGCGCGTATGGCAAGCCTTAAGATCATTGAGCAGATAAAGAAGACGGTGAGCATACCCCTCATGGCGAAGGTGCGCATCGGGCATTTCGCCGAGGCGCAGATACTCGAAGCCGTCGGGGTTGATTTCATCGACGAGAGCGAGGTGCTTACCCCGGCGGATGAGAAGAACCATATATGGAAGCATCCGTTCACGGTGCCGTTTGTATGCGGCTGCACCGACCTCGCGGAGGCGCTGCGGCGTATCGGCGAAGGGGCGGCGCTTATACGCACGAAGGGGGAGGCGGGTAGCGGCAATATTGTCGAGGCGGTGCGGCATATGCGTCTCGTCAACAGGCAGATGCGCCTGCTTACCGTGCTCGATGAAGAGGAATTGATGCGCGAGTCGAAGGATATGGGCGCGCCGTTCGAGTGGGTGAAATATATAAGCGAGCACGGGCATCTTCCGGTGCCGAACTTCGCAGCGGGGGGTATCGCAACCCCGGCTGACGCGGCTTTGATGATGCAGATGGGCGCGGAGAGCGTTTTTGTCGGGTCGGGCATCTTCAAATCGGAGGACCCGGCGGCGCGGGCGAAGTCAATCGTACAGGCGGTCACATATTACAAGGACCCGAAGAAGTTGGCCGAAGTATGCCACGATTTGGGCGAGGCAATGAGAGGGTTGGATGTAGCGGGTATGAAGGACGAAGACCGGTTGGCGAAGCGGGGGTGGTGATTGATGTAGCCCGGCATTCTGATGCCGGGGAATGAAAGTTCAAAATAGTGTGTAAAAATAATGGAGATATATGTAACAAAGCATGCTCTATTTGAAGCGTTAAGGCGCGGGATTTCTCTTGACTTGATCAAGGGGGTTGCGGAATCGCCTCAACAAGAGATTGCTTCAACAGGGCAAAGGAAAATCTGCCAATCGAAATTTGTGGATAAACAAACGGGAAAAGACATGCTTATTAGGGTTGTTATAGAAGATACTGATGATGTAAGGTATATTATAACTGTTTACAGGACATCCAAAATAGATAAATATTGGGAGGTGACAGAATGAAAATCATATACGATAGAGAGACCGACACACTTACGCTTATCCTCAATGATAATCCTGTTTATGAAAGCGATGAGCTCAAGGACGGTGTAATCATAGACTACAACGAGTTCGGTCAAGTAGTTGCTGTTGAGATCCTTGATGCATCCAAAACAGTACCTGACCCGACTGCGGTGATTTATGAGCTTAAGGAAAAGATTGCATAAAATGTTGCTTAGCATTCCGTTGCCGGGGAATAAAGTGCGAGTGATATGCCTATGAGTATTTTGGATACATTAAAGCAAAAGCGGAATGAGGTTTTGCTCATTGCTAAAAAGCATGGAGCAACTAATCTGCGCATATTCGGCTCCGTCGCACGGGGGGAAGCGGATGAGAAAAGTGACGTTGATTTTTTAGTTGATATGGAACCCGGACGAACCCTGTTTGATCTAGGGGGGCTCTTGATGGATTTGCGGGAGCTCTTAGGGATGGAAGTGGATGTCGTTACAGAGCGAGGGCTGAAGCAGAGGATACGGGAACGTGTTTTGCGGGAGGCAATTGCACTATGAGAGACCCTGACGAGCGGTTGAAGGATGTAATTCAGGCTATTGACAATATAGAGCGTTATGCAAAGCTTGGGCGTAAGGAATTCGAAAATGATGAACTCATACAAAACTGGTTCATACGACACCTGCAAATCATTGGCGAGTCGGCACGCGCATTACCGCCCGATGTTCGAGACAAGATGCCGGATATACCCTGGACGAAGATTATTGGTATGAGGCATATACTCGTCCATGACTATTTTGAAATTGACTTGAATATCGTATGGGGCGTTGTTGAACATGATCTCCCGGACCTTAAAGCGAAGATTAAGGCGATGCTGCAGTAATGCAACAGAGGGAGGGGATCCCTGGCAAAGTCCGGGGCAATCGTACAGGCGGTCACATATTACAAGGACCCGAAGAAATTGGCCGAGGTATGCCACGATTTGGGGGAGGCGATGAGAGGGTTGGATGTAGCGGGTATGAAGGACGAAGATCGGTTGGCGAAGCGGGGGTGGTAGAGGGAGGGAATATGAAAGGAGGTCGTTATGGATATTGGAGCTGGGTTAACAGTATTAGGGGCCTCTGGATTAATGGAGAAGTTGTTCGGCCCTACATTTGAAGACTCGGGGGGCGATATCCAGAAATGGGTGAGGAGAAAAAAGACCAACATTGACCGAATTTGTGCAATCGCCATTAAACGATTGGGTAGTAAGTTAGATGAAAAAGGAGTCGTTCCACCCAGAGTTCTGAAAGGGATTATGACCGAGGGAGCATTTTGTGAAGATGAGTTAGCTGCTGAATATTTTGGTGGTGTTTTGGCGTCGTCAAGGAGTGGAATTTCGAGAGATGACCGAGGAGCAACAATAATAGCGTTGATAAGCAGGCTATCAACCTACCAATTGAGAGGGCATTATATCATGTATCATATTGTGAAGCTTTTGTTTGACGGTTCCGAATTAGTCATCAGAATTGGCGGTGAAGCAAAAAAGATGATGATTTACATACCGGAGAGGGTATATGCAGCAGGAATAGGGATCGACCAGGGTGAAGATATAGCCATTTTATTGCCGCACATTATGTATGGTCTTTTTAGGGAATATCTGATTGAAGAAAATTTTGCCTTTGCTCGAACCGAGCATATTCAGAAAAACTATGCAAGAGCTCAAGAGCCTGGCATTTTGTTCATCCCTTCAATACTGGGGACAGAACTCTTCCTTTGGGCATATGGCAAAGGGGATTGTCAAAACCAGACGTTGCTGGACCCGAGTGTTCTGTTACCAATTAATGGTGATATAAAAATACTGCCTGGATTTTCTAAGGTGTACGAATGAATCCTTAGATTCCGCGCTCTCCCGGAGCCCGGGGTCCTCCATTGAGCCCGATAGCAATCCATGGGTGCGACGCGTGGGAAGCAAAAAAGACTAATATTTGGATGATATCTATGCCTATCTTTGAAAAAGCTGAAAAAGCACTTATGAGAAGTATTCTTGATAGTTTTAGATGTTGGTTTGATCAACAAGGTCCCGGAATGACTACACCGGGCTTAGGTGTAGAGCCAAGTACATTGATTGAATTAAGAGAAATTATCAATCGAATACTAAGAGATCCAGAAATTACCAACCCACATGTTGCAACCAATATAGACTCCAAGTACAGCCCTATCCTTAAACGTATTATTATTTGGGCAAGAAGAAGGGAGGCTGCGTCTATTGAGTTCCGTGAGAACAGAACAACAAATCCTGAGATAATCGCAAAAATCGAAAAGGAACTTGAACCCCTTACCAGGATTATGAATGAGTCATGGTTCACTGAAGTAGAAGCGTATAAGCTACCTTCGCATATTGATTTTATCACATTAGAAGAATGCAGGAAATTATCTGAGAATCGGACCAAATTCAAACCAAGAATTTATGATGAGAAATTTCATACATTATACTCCCCCAGTCTATTTCTGGATGACCTTGAGTATTTTCGGGCAGAATGCGAAATGAGGTCAATACCATTAGCTGTGGCATTTATAGATATCGATAACTTGAAGAAGTACAATTCAGAATTTGGCGAGACATATGTAGATCGCTATATGCTGCCGGTATTCATGAGCGCCTTAGAAAACCATGTCTTTGGCCATGGGTTTGCCTATCGGGTTGGTGGGGATGAGTATATTGTCCTTCTAATTAATATGGTCAACAGATGGGTTGTGAGCTTCTTGAAGGATTTTCAGGATAAAATATCGAAGTTAGAGTATAAGGACATAAAAAGCAATCCTACTGTTTCGATTGGTTTTGTCTTTGTTGAAGAAGATTGCTTCTTGACGGATAGAGAAATCAGAGATAAGGCCTGTGAAGCGAAGAGCCATGCAAAGAGCAGGAATAAGAACTGCGTTGGAACCTATGCGGCAAACTTATTCAGCAAGGAAGATCTGACTCTGATATAGTCTGTAGCCCGGCCATTTGATAGCCGGGAACCAGGCGATATAATCGCTGGGGCAAAAAGAAATACGGCTTGGCTATTAATAGCCAAATCCCGGCGAGGAAATCGCCGGGCTACAAGTCTACATGGTCTTAACGAATCATGGTAGCGGGATGAAAAGGTTAAGCGCGAGCAGATATGCTTATATTGGGGCGGCGTATGGAGGAGTCATTGGGGGGCTTTATTGGTTGCATAGTGCGTGGGCGGCTATTGTTATATATCATTTGTTGGCTGTGTGGGGTGTGTATTGCGCAGGGGATAGGGGATGGTTCAATGAAATTGGTAAGGGGTTCAAAGGATACCCTGGGTTTGTATATATTACGGCTTCCATATTGATAGGGCCTTTAATTGTATTGCTATGGCCATATATGAAACTCAATCAAATGACCCTTGGGCGGCTCTTAGGGTCATATGGGTTGAGCGGGGTGGGGTGGTATATATTTATTGGATATTTTACGGTCATTCATCCCGTTATTGAGGAAGTGTTCTGGCGCAGGTTTTTGGCGTCGAAGCGTCAAATGATTGCGTGGCAGGATTTTGCGTTTGGGGGGTATCATATATTCGTGTTGGTATTGTTTATAAAGCCGCCGTGGGTTTTGTTGGCATTTGTTCTGCTGTCGATTGTATCGTGGGCCTGGAGGAAGGCGGCAATTAGTTGCAAGGGGTTAGCAGTGCCAGTTCTGGCGCATATGGCCGGATGTGGGAGCGTCATTGCTGCGGTGCACTGGGTATGGTAGCGCATATCACGGCTGCGCCGCCCCTGCTACGCAGGGGATAGATATGCGGCACCCATTCAGATATGCGGCACCCATTCAAACCTACATTTTCGGCAGGCCCATTCTTACTGCATGCAGGCGGGACGCCTGCACCACAACAAGAGTGGGTAGCGCGTATCTATCGCCCGCAGGGCGCGGCGTATGCCGTGATGCGCGTGCTGCACGGGAAGCCGCATATCACGGATAGGCGGAATGGGAATAAGATTTTTCACTCAATCCCCATGTTGCCGAAGCGGTTATGGTGGGTGAAGTCGGGGATGTCGCGGCGGACACGCAAGGGTTTGGCGGGTTTGGAGGCGGCGGCGAGTGCGCTGGCGGGGTAGCCCATGCGGACGGCATAGGCAATCATAAGGTGTTTAGGGATATTGAGAATGCGCTTAACCTCTTTTTCGACCGGCTCCGCGCTGATGGAACTCAATATGTGGAAGCCAATGCCGAGTGAAGATGCCATCAGCCACATATTTTCCATAAGGCAACCGAGGCTTATTATGCCCAAAAAATCCCCCTCCGAAGCGGGGGCGCGTCTGCGGGGGTCATACAGCACAATCAGCAGTACAGGGCTTGTTTGAATGAGACTGCCGAAACGCGAACCCATTTGCTCAATGTCGGCCTTGTCCAATTTGAACCCAGGGGTACGGAAGGCCGGGGGGAACATAGTGCCGAGTATGCCGACTTTTTTCCTGCGCAGCTCCTCTTCGGAGAAGGATAGTTGCTGATAGTTTTCGCGTATGAAGGTTTCGGATATGGGGCTCCTTATTTTGCCTATGGCTTGAAGAAGCTTCTTGTCGTCGACGACGATTATTTCAAAGTTCTGCATATTGTGGGCTGTAGGGGTCCAACGTCCGGCCTCCAAAACCTGCATCAGGTCGTGTTTTGCCACGGGGCGCTTGGGGTCGAATGGGCCACGCAGTGATTGCCTCTTTTGGATGACCTTCAATAGTTCCTTCATGATTTCCTCCTGATCGAGAGTTTGTATATGGTATTCTATTTGTAGGGCAAGGGGAATAGAGATTATGATTATTTCCCGGCACCAGAATGACGGGCTACGTTGGCGCACACTAAAGTGTGCGGCACCCAGCTTTTATATCTTGCCACACGGACCTGTCAACGCAACATATGGTATTATTGCCAGTCTTTATTTTTAATACATATCATAAGGATGACAGAACCATGCATGGTGATCCTCCTAAAATCGTCATTCTCGCAGTTATCGTGAGCGTAATCATATTTATCGTCGTCAAATACAACAGGCAGCGGGGTACGGGGTTCACAGCATTTGCCAATAGTATGGGGATGGAAGTCATCAAAGGACGGTGGTGGGAGGAGCCAAAGCTGCGGGGGACTTATTCCGGCAGGCCGGTGCAGGTTCAGGATATCGCCCATTCCACCGGCAAAAGCGCGTTTTATACGTATAAAATAACCTATGAATCAGCGTCCGTGTCAGGTGATAAGGTGTCCATAAACATATCACGCCACGGCGTGATATCCGATTTGCTTCTCAACATCGGTAAATATTTTGGTTACAAGACGGTCTCATTCGATAATCCCGAATTCGATGCTTCCGTAATTGTACGTTCGAGCAACCATGAATTCGCCAGGGCATTGATTGATGTTGAATTGCAGAAGGGTATACAGGATTTACGCAAAGGATGGATTGCAATAAAGGGGAATGCAATCACTTTTGAGGAATATGGGCAGGCGCAAAACAATAGGAGTCGCATTGGAGAGGTATTGCCATTGCTCGACAAAATTGAGAAGAAACTCCCCCGGCTCTGTTCGACCACCTTTGAGACATACGATGAAAGTGGATTATCATCCTTTTAGATCGGATCCTGGCAAGTAGCTTGCCGGGTTATAAAATTTGAAATACCAGGTAAATAATATTGAAACGCATCGTCATTCGAACAGAAATGGAAAGTGACAAGCCCGCTGTTTATGCGGTTAACAAGAACGCATTCGGACAGGATGCTGAAGCGCGGCTTGTTGACCTATTGCGGGAGGGCAATACCTTTATCCCCGATCTCTCAATTGTAGCGGAATTAGATGGTGAAATTGTCGGGCATATCCTATTTACGCGAATCAAGATTGTAAGCGAAGCCGGGGAAGAGAAGCATAGTCTTGCTCTCGCGCCCATGGCGGTTCTGCCCGAATTTCAGAGACAGGGCATAGGCTCAAAATTGGTTGAATATGGGCTTGCTAAAGCTAAGGAACTCGGGTTTCCTTCGGTTATTGTGCTTGGTCACGAAGCCTACTATCCAAAATTCGGCTTTCAACCGGCGAGTAAATGGGGCATCAAACCGCCGTTTGATGTGTCGGATAGCGTGTTTATGGCGATAGAGTTAAAGGTGGGTGGGCTTGAGGCAGTATCGGGTACGGTGGAATATCCGCAGGAGTTTTCGTCCGTTTAGTTCTAATTCCCGGCCACTGGGCTGCCGGGCTACATTTTTCTCGACAGTGTATTGCGAGCTACATCAGAAAGAGAATATTCCAGTTATGAAAAGTTAATACATCGAACGCATCCAGGGTTGGAGGACGACGTCGCACAGCTCGTCGTCCCAGATTTTGGCTTCGGCTATGGTATAGAAGGCAGCGTCCATCATTTCTTTCCCTTCGGGGACGGGGTTTTTGTAGCCCCAGGCTTCAACCACCGCCCCCCTTTGGTATAAAACAGGTTCGTTGTAGTTTTTCAACGCCATAGCGAGTTCAAATACTCTCTGAACTCGCGGGGGTTGTATCGTGGCGATCACCCTTTGGCTGCCGACTTCATCGGTATTAATGACACTAAGGGCAGCTACGCATGTGTATTGGTCGCCATCCATCTTAACGGCAAGGTTCATGACCTTGGCGCGTATATATGTGAGTGGAGTATCCTTCTGCTTCAGGGCTAATTCCTTTGGTACGGCATTCTCGCCAATAAGCAATTTTTGAGTATTTCCCTCACGTGACTCAGAGGGGACGGCCAGCGAGATTATCAAGGCCAAAAAGGCAACAAAACATGCAGGCGCTGCAATCCTGCTCCAGGGTCGGATTGGTTGGTTTTTAGCGGTTTTCATAGTGTTTACCTCCAGCAATAACAGATAATGGCGGCATTGTGATGCCGCGTATAGTATTTTGGATTGCATTATAGCATAGGTAATGAATGACTATTGGGGGGATGTATCGGGATGAAAGTGTTCAGATACAACACAATTCCCCCCCCGGCAACGGGGTTGCCGGGCTGCTATTTGTGAGGTTGTTAACCGGCTTTGCTCTGGAACTATCAATCGTTTATTATTAAGGGGCTGGAAAGGCACATGGAATCATCGGAGCCGGGAGGCACTTGATGAACAACGATCCGGCTTTGGCTACCGAACAGCCACGCTCCATCCGTTTCTTTATCTCATCGACTTTCCGTGACATGAAAGAGGAGCGGGAAGTCTTGATGAAACGGGTATTCCCCCGGCTGCGTAAATTGTGCGATAAACGAGGGGTCACATGGGGCTCGGTAGACCTGCGTTGGGGTATTACCGATGAACAGCAGGCCGAGGGCAAAGTCCTCCCAATTTGCCTTAAGGAAGCATTAGAATGCCTCCCGTTTTTCATAGGCATACTCGGTGAGCGTTATGGCTGGATTCCACCCGAGATACCAGCGGAATTAATTGAGCAGGAGCCGTGGCTCGCGGAGTGCAAGGGGTGTTCGGTAACGGAGTTGGAAATCCGCCATGGAGTCCTGAATAATCCCGGAAAGGCGGAGCACGCATATTTCTATTTCCGTGACCCTGCATACTTGGAATCCTTGCCGGATAAGCAGCAGATTGAATTCAAGGAATTGCCCACACCCGAAGAGATAGGGAGACTCGGCTCCGAGGAAGCTTCCAAGAGGGCAGAAATACGCCGGGGGAAATTGGTGCGACTGAAGGAACATATCAGGCAAAGTGGTGTAGCAGTACGGGAGGGCTACCCAGGTCCGGGGCAACTCGGTGATTTGGTATTCAGGGATCTTACAGCGGTTATTGACCGGCTCTTCCCCGAAGGCGAGGAACCTGATCCTCTCGACCAGGAAGCCGCCGAACACGAAGCGTTCGCCAGGGGGCGGTTTGCAATATATATCGGAAGGGGGGAGTACTTCAACCAGCTTGATTTGTATATAAGCGGCGGCGGTCCCCCCCTTATAGTAGTTGGGGAGTCCGGTTCGGGGAAATCAGCATTATTAGCCAACTGGGCGGCAAATTACCGGAAGGAGAATCCGGGCGATTTTCTGCTTCTGCATTTCGTAGGGGCGACGGCATACAGCTCGGATTGGGCCGCCATGCTCAGGCGAATACTCGGCGAGTTAAAACGGCGATATGGAATCCAGGGTGAAATCCCCAGTGAACCGGAAAAGTTGCAGCAGACATTCGCCAATTGGCTTCATATGGCTTCAGTGGCGGCAGAAAAGGCAAATGAGAAAATCATCCTCATCATTGATGGCCTGAATCAGCTTGCCCATATAGATTCCACCCTTGATCTCAACTGGCTGCCGCCCTCAATTCCACGGAATATAAGGTTGATTCTCTCGGTACTTCCTGGCAGGATGCTCGATGAGTTGATGAAGTTGGGATGGCCCAGGTTAGAAGTCAAGCCGCTCAATGGCGCTGAAAAGAAGGAACTTACCAGGCAATACCTCGGACAATACAGGAAAACCCTCAGCGATGAGAGGATCGAGAGAATAGCGGCATCGGAACAAACACGTAATCCGCTGTTCCTGCGTATCCTGCTCGAGGAACTCAGGTTTTTCGGAGTACATGACAACCTCGACAGGGCAATTGAGCACAATCTTTCGAGCAGGTCGGTGCCCGAATTGTATGAGAAAATCCTGCGGCGTTTAGAGCAGGATTATGAGCGTGAATGGCCCGGCCTTGTCGAAGACGCTATGACATCAATTTGGGCCTCAAAGCGCGGGCTGTCGGATGACGAATTGCGCGATATACTGGGTGCGCGAGGGGAGCCGCTCCCGTGGGCGAAGTGGGTCGAATTCTACACCGCGGTCGAGAAGATGCTCATAAGCCGCTCCGGGTTGATCAATCTCGCCCATAATTTCATCCGTGAGGCGATTATCAGCCGATACCTGTCGCAGGAAAATAAAACGGAGCAGGCGCACTTACGCATAGCGGAATATTTCCAGACACAGGAGCTTAACCCCCGCAAGATCGATGAACTCCCCTGGCAGCTTGCAGAAGCGAAGTCCTGGCGGCGCCTTTCCAACCTGCTGGCCGACCTCGAATTTTTCAGCAAGGCATGGGAGGTAAACCGATTCGAGGTGAAGCGCTATTGGGCTCTGATTGAGGACTCCTCGCCGTTGCGTTTAGTTGATGCATACCAGCCGGAGATCGAGAATCCGGAGGGGTTTGCCAATAAAGACGCGGTAATGAATGTGGCTTCACTTCTTATAGAAACACGGCATCCCTCCGAGGTGCTCGAGCTTCTGAAGTACTTTATCGGCTATTATACCGAGGTCGGCAACAGGGAAAAATTAAGGGACTGCATTGGTCATAAGGCGAGAGAATACTTCAGCCGCGGCAGATTGGACGAGGCGATATCCCTCCTTAATGAGCAGGAACAAATCAGCCGTGAACTTAATGACGACATCGGAGTGGCCAGGGCTTTGGGCAACCAGGCCATGATAATGGAAAGGCGCGGTGATCTTGACAGGGCGATGGCGCTGCATGAAGAGGAGGAGCGAATCTGGCGCCGTATTGAAGACCCCATTGGGCTGTATTGCTGTTTGGGCAACCAGGCGGTGATGTACAAGAATCGCGGCGACTTGGATAGGGCGATGGCATTATTCAGGGAAGCCGAGGTTATATGCTGCAGGCTTGGGGACCCGGGCGGTCGCAGCCGGATTATCGGTAACGAGGCGATAATACTGAAAAAAAAGGGCGACTTGGGCGGGGCCATCAAACTGCTCGAGGAACAGGAGCATATCTGCCGGGAGCTTGGGGACCCGGATGGGTTGCAGCGCAGCTTGGGCAACCAGGCAGTGGTAGCGCTTGAGGAAGGCAACCTGGATAAAGCGATGGAGTTGTTGAAAGAGCAGGAGCGGATTTGCCGTAAGATAGGCAACCCGGAAGGTCTGTCGCATTCGCTCGCGTACCAGGCAGATGTGCTGGCGCGAAGAGGACAGCTTAAGGGTGCACAGCTTCTGGCTGAAGAAGCATATCGGCTTGCCACGAAGCACGGCTATGCCTCGCTGGTTGGGCAAATCAGACCGTTGCTTGATAAAATCCACTCGCAGTCAGGGTAGAGGGTTCTGCTTGGGACAATCGATGATTCAGTGGATGTGATGTTATCTCAGGAATGGAGGATTCATAACCCCAACATGATGTTGGTGAAAAATGGGTGCCCACAAACCTTAAGGTTAAGACTTAAGGTGGGTCCAAAATATTGACTACTACATCCCTGCCTCCTGCGCGGTTGGGGTTGGGCCTGGGCGGACGAGCCGCGAACACATATTCGCCCTGCCAAAACCCGTTGTCGATGTCTCGTAACAGATCGTCATCGGTTGGTGCGTACGCATAGACAGCGGCCTTCCACAGCTGGTATGCCTGTTCTCCCGGGGATGTGCCAAGAGCACGACCCTGTGCGGCAAGCTCTCTCCGACCGATGGGTGAAGAAGGATTTATTGAAGGCATTTTCAGTTACACTCCTTTCAGGATGTTGGACTTATATGATTCCATTTTCGGCAGGATATGTCAAAGGCGAAATTATTTGCTTTACAAGTCTCCGGGGTTGCATGACTAACTATCTTGGGAAAGGCATTTATATTATAATGCTGCACGCGAGGGACGCGGAGGTGCCATATGCAATCAATATGCAAAGTCATTTCAATGCTTTTTGCAATCATAATCATGTGGGGTTATGTTCTGGGGTGCAGCGGGGGAGTCGCGAATGCCCGGTGCGAGGGGATATGCCTGACGGGGATCAATCCGGCATTAAATCAGGCTCTTGGTTCACCATTGCCCGCGCAGCTTATGAAGAAGCCGGAACAAAGTCCCGGTATAAGCCAGGAGGGCAAGTTGCAGGCGGCGACCAATGCCCCGGCGGTTTATCAGGGCAAACCGGGCTGGGCACGTACATGGGGAGGAATATCGGATTCCATAGATACCGGCAAATCGGTGGCGGTTGACATATTGGGGAATGTATATGTCACGGGAGGTTTCTATGGCAAGGTGGCTTTCGATACAAGTAAAAACACTGGCAAAAAAGCGGCAAGGGTTAGGGCGATTGAAGCAGTGGGCGAAGCGGATTGCTTCCTCAGCAAGTTCGATGCAAACGGCGAGTTCCAATGGGCAAAAACATGGGGCGCGTACGCGACGGATTATGGCAACGATGTTGCATGCGATAGTGGGGGTAATGTTTACGTTACCGGTTATTTCTATGGCAATGTAGATTTCGACCCTGATCCAAATAAATCGGATATGCATCAGTCGAATGGTGATAAGGATATTTTCCTCTCTAAATTCGATAAGGATGGGAATCATCTATGGACGCGTACATGGGGAGGGCCTTCCGAGGATGAGGCCGATTCCGTCGCTGCTAAGGGGCTGAATGAGATATGTGTAACGGGCTTCTTCCGTAGCGGGGGCAACAACACTCCGGTTGATTTCGACCCGGGGGCCGGGTTCGACAAGCATATATCCGCCGGCAAAGAGGATGCTTTCGTCACCATGTTCAACTCAGAAGGGGACCACTTGGGAGTGAAGACATGGGGAGGGGCGGATGATGATTGCGGTTATGGGGTGGCGATAGACAAGGGGGGTAATATCTATGTCGCAGGCGGGTACTTCAGCGAAGGTCTCGACTTCTCATGCGGCCAGTTGCCCGGAGGCTGGAGAAAGGGCTTCGGCGGTGGATGCGATGCGTATCTAAGCAAATTCAGCCCATCCATGGATTTCATGTGGGCGCAGTCATGGGGCGCGCTGGGGCACGACTACTGTTCATCAGTAACAGTTGACCGAGATGGTGAGTATGTCTATGTGACCGGCATCTTCTGGCAGACGGTGGACTTCTCGGCACGCCAGAGGGGCGTCGCCCCCGCAGAGAGGACTGCACAGGGCGAATGCGACGCCTTTGTAAGCCAGTTCAAATCGAATGGTATCTTCGACTGGGTGCGCACATTCGACGGGGCGGAAAGCGAGTGGGGTTCAGGTGTTGCCGTAACACGAGACGGTTACATCTATGTCACCGGTTGTTTTGAGGGCAATACCGAATTCACCCCCGGCGGGGCCTCACATTCCTTCATATCAGCAGGCGATTCGGACGCCTTCCTGACCAAGTTCGATAAGAACGGGGGCTATATATGGACGCGCGTGATTGGCGGAATCGCCCGGGATAATGGCTTGGGGGTTACGGCGGACCCCATAGGGGGGGCCTATGTTGTTGGTTATTTCGGCGGCGAGGTTGATTTCGCGCCTACGGGAGCTGATATACATAAGGCGAGAGGGTTAGCGGATATTTTCCTGTGCAGTTTCCCGCCTGACGGCAACTGGACAGCGAAAATAGAAATCAGTCCGGAGATGAAGGTGTTCGTTAAGAAGAGTGCGGGGAAGCAATAGGGTGTAGTGGCACGCCCGTTCACCAAGACATGAGGCGGGCGTGGCACACATCTATGGAATGTATCGGGACAAGGGTGGGCTTGTTGAAAAAGTATGGAATGAAGGGTGGCGCATATCTATTGATGTGCGCGGTACCCCTGGAAGCCGCATATCACGGCATACGCCGCACCCGCTACGCGGGTGATAGATATGCGGTACCCATTCAAACCCACTTTTTCAACAGGCCCAAGGGCATCCCGCTACATCGGGAAAAATGGTTTGCTTCTTTATTTCTATCCCTCAACAGGGGTCCCAATTCCAACCAAGTCGGTATCCCATACCTTGGCTCTGAAAATCTGGTATATGGGAAAGTCCGCTACTTCGGGATGACCTAAGGGGCGTTCGATTTCCCACCCCCATGCATCGATTTCGAGTTTCCTTGCCATCGCTAACTCAAATATCCGCTCTACCTTGTTGTTGGGCATTACCGCGACGATTGATTGGACGCCGACATCCTCTTCATTCAGGACCTGCAGATCAGCAATCCCGAAATAATATTCACCTTCTATGACGACACCCATGGATAACACTTTCGCGTGTATCATGGTGATCTTATGGATCTTCATCATTTTGCTGAACTCCAGGGGTACCTTGTCCTCAGTCAGCTTCAAGCTCAGCTTTGCCAGCCCAGGGCCGGTCGATACCGACGGGGACCCCACAGTGGTCAGTGCCATCAGAAAGGCGGCACAGAATACCGGGATGATGACCTTGCCCCAATTCCGAACACCATGCGTTGATTTGGTTTTCATCGTTGTTCCTCCAGTAGTTTATGGACTTTCTCCTGGGTCGCATTATATAGCATAAAAGGGGAATTGGCATGCGGGGAAAAATACACATCTAAAATGTCCACTCCCTCACGGTCGCGGTTCGGATTATTTCATGTGTCCCTGTTTTATTCGACCAACAGAAATGCGTACCTGTCCTGGGTTTGACCGAAATCCTCGAGGACATCTATTGGGTACCCGCATTTTCTGGCGGTGGCGAAAACATCAACGCCGAACGCTTCAGGTGTTGGCCGCGATGCCTTCTTATCGACGCAATCCATCCTTGTCCTGGTACACTCCTTGCAGATGTAGCACGACCCCATGGTCAGCATAAATGCCTTATGGTAACCCGCTACGAAAACGTTTCTTTCAAGCTTCACCAAGTCCGCGTTTACTTGTCGTGTCCATTCCCGGCGTTTGTCGGGGTCATCAATGTTCTTTGGAAAATGAATAATCGCGATCTTTGTATATTCACTGATGAACTCCCGGCAATCTGAGATTGATGGAACATACGGCGGGCATGCGCCTTTTGTGCCGTACTCAGGGCACCCATACATGCACTTCATCCTGACCCATTGGGAGACCACCACATCATGACCGGAAATCCATTTGAAATCATATCCCTGGTCTTTGAGCATATTATCGATTTCATTCCCTTTCGTACTCATAAGCATCCTCCGTGGCATCTGCAGGATTGAAATGTTCGGCACCGGGCATAATTATACCTTGTAAATTGGAAACGCCTGCAAAATATTTCCAGCTGCAGGTATGAGCAGGCTATGGGGCAGTGAGGCCAATACCCCATCCTCTATGGAATGATAAGGTTTGGATTTGGTATTATTGGCGCTTCTCAGTTAAGCTTGAGAGCTGATAAGAATGGTTGATACAAAAGGACTGAATACCTGGATAGAGCTTGACCGTAAAGCCCTTGCGCATAACTTGGGGCTTTTTCGCAAGCTTGCAGGGCCTAAGGTCAAGCTGATGCCGGTGGTCAAAGCTAACGCCTATGGTCACGGGCTTGAGCAAGTGAGCCGTATATGCGCTGAAGAAGGTGCGGATTATCTCGCGGTGCATTCGATCGAGGAAGCGCATCGCGTGAGGAAGGCGGGGGTCGAGATTCCTGTCTTGATAATGGGGCCGGTATCCATCTCACGCTCCGAGGAGCTTGCCGGGGCCGGTTATGAAATCGTGGGGTATAACATCGAGAACCTCATGGCCCAAGGGGATGCGGCGAAAAAGCTCGGCAAAAAAAATAAGGTGCACGTGAAGATTGAGACCGGTACAAACCGGCAGGGGGTGTCGGGTGATGACCTCGCTTGTATTTTGGATGTCATAACCAAACACCCCGGACTCGTTTTGGAAGGGGTCTATACTCACTTCGCGAACATAGAGGACACGACCGACCATTCTTACGCCATGTTCCAGCTTGAGAGGTTCCGCGACTCAATCGCCGGCATCGAAAAGACTTGCGGAAATATCCCTCTCAAGCACGCGTCGTGTTCCGCCGCCGGGCTTCTGTTCCCGGAGGCGCATTTTGACATCATACGCACCGGCATAGCCCTCTACGGCATGTGGCCGAGCAGGGAGACTTATCTTAGCTATATGCTCATACACGGGCGCGAAGCTGATGATTTGCTCAAGCCGGTTATGACATGGAAGACGCGGGTATGCCAGATTAAGCACATCGCGAAGGATAGTTTCATCGGCTACGGGCTGACATATAAGGCGACGCATGATATGACCATAGCCGTCTTGCCTATCGGTTACTATGACGGCTATGACCGCGGGCAGTCGAATATCGCATCGGTGCTGATAAAGGGACGACGCGCGCAGATTCGGGGCAGGGTATGCATGAACCTCATCATGGTTGATATTACCGACATCCCCGGCGTGCGACTTGAGGATGAAGTCGTCCTCCTGGGAAGACAGGGGGATGAGGAGGTCAGCGCGGACCATTTGGCCTCTCACATCGGGTCCATCAACTACGAGGTCGTAACGCGTATAGCCCAGGATATACCGAGGATTGTTGTCTAAAGCCCCATCATATGTATGGATATCCATGCTTTAAGATTCACATCCGGCGTATTTGTGGTATATATTCTGTATGAATAATTAGAGTCCGTACGGAGATTCACATTAGCGAACGGTCGGTGTTGGTGAAGATGAAAGAGCGTAAAGAATTCGACGATGTGTTAGGGGTACTGCTTATGGCGGGAAAGGGTACGCGGATGAAGAGCGATTGCCCGAAGGTGCTGCATCCGGTTTTGGGTAAACCGCTCGGTTATTACCCGCTTAAGGCTTTGAGAGAGGCCGGCCTTGACAGAAGGCTGCTCATTGTGGGGCATGGCGCTGAAACGGTATGCAGCACCTTCGCGGGTGAAAAGACATGCCATCAGAGCCCCCAGCTTGGGACCGGCCACGCGGTAATGGTCTGCCGCGATTCAATACCGCGAGGAACAAAGCATATTCTCGTGCTGAACGGCGATTTGCCTTTTACGGATGGTTTCATCGTTCGCGAAGTCATCAACAGCCACCGCAAATCCGGCGCGCCTGTAACCATACTCGTGAGCCGCGTCGATGAGGCCCCGGGTTATGGCCGTGTGATACGCGATGAGTGGGGGCGATTCGACAAGATTATCGAGGAGAAGGATTGGATACGCAACGGTCACAGTTTTGACCCATATGAATTACCGGAATTCAACGCGGGGTTGTACTGCTTCGAGCAGAAAGTGCTGTTCAAGGCTCTTGATAAGATAAAGCCTGAAAATGCGCAGAAGGAATATTATTTGACCGATGCCGTGCAGTGCATAAAGGATTCCGGCGGCGAAGTCAACATGGTGTTGAGCGATGACCCGGACTACGTGCTGCAGGTCACACATCGCACTGATATACCCTATGTCGCCGCGGTTATGCGTCTCAGGAAAATTGAAGCCCTCTGCGAGGATTGCGTGGAGATTGACGACCCGGCAACGTGCTATGTAGAGCCACAGGTGGAAGTTGGGGAATGTACGCGCCTTCTGCCGGGAGTGATGCTCGAAGGCGAAACGAAAATCGGCAAAAATTGTGTTATTGGGCCATATTGCAGATTAGTCGATGTCGAAGTGGGAGACGGGAGCAGCATATCATTTGCACAGGCTACGGAAACCAAGATTGGGAAGAATGTGAAGGTTGGCCCGTTCGCGCATCTAAGGCCGGGGACTGTTCTCGAGGACGATGTGAAGATTGGGAATTTTGTTGAGACGAAGAAGACTCGTATGGGCAAAGGCTCCAAGGCGAACCACCTGACATATTTGGGCGATGCCGAAATCGGCAAGAAGTGCAACATCGGCGCGGGAACCATCACATGCAATTATGACGGCTTCAAGAAGCATAAGACTGAAATTGCGGACGAGGTTTTCATCGGGTCGGATACCATTCTCGTCGCGCCATTGAAAATTGGCCGCAAATCCTATACCGCCGCGGGGTCAACAATCACGGATAATGTACCGCCGAATACGTTGGCATTTGGCCGGGCGAAGCAGGAGAATAAGAGGAGGAAGGGGAAGTAAGGCTTAGCCCAAGACGTCACTCTATGATTGGTCTTTGACTACTCTTTGTGGCATTGGCTATGTTTTTCCATTTCACCGCTTTATATTATCCACTGGGTTTCGGGACGTGGGTTTCCCGAAACAACGGAACTTCGGTGCGCGCCGCCAGTTACGCAAGCTATCCGTAATATTTAATTCCAACCCATCTTGACTTCCAACAAATTCCATTGAGCATTATATGCTTCACGTGTATTTGGATTATGCTCCAAGGAAAAATCGGTGTATTCATCCCGGCTGATTTCCTTCACCTCAACTTTTGATATAGCGCCTTCGAGGAGCTGTTCGATATCAAACAGAGCTTGCAGCTTAACGGGGTTATGATAATCCATATTAACTTCCTCAAAGACAGTGATACCTTTATCACCAAGAGACAGTTCGAAATCCATTTGCTCTGTAAGATCACCGGTTGCAAGACTCGTTGCATAATTTCCATCAACAGCATCAGCGACAACGGCAATAATCTGCTTTATTACTTCTTTCTCAATCTGACCTTTTACCTGAAGGTCATAGTCAACATTGTCGCGCATAACCATTTCCAGTTCGGATGGAGCAAAATAAGAGGACGGTAATTCGCCGCTCAATACTCCTTCTTTTTCCGGCGTGGCGTGTTGCCAATCGTTGATAACAAAGTCGCCGGAACCTGTAATTATGATTCTCCTCGAACGTTTTGCATTTCCCCATAAATGTCTGAACATTAATTTGATATCTGCTAAATCTGAAGATGCAAACTGTCTCATTTCATCAGCTGTAAGTATAATGGATTCAGGTTTATCCTGTGCGCGTGTGGCATAATAAAAGAAAGTGACCGAGAACACCACTACAATAAGGGAAGCAAGAATATATAATTTTCTTTTAATCATCTCTGTCCTCCTTAATAGTTATCACCTAAGCATGGTCCTTGCCTTACAAGTTTTAGGTCATTAGGCATGAAATCTAAATGCGTATTGTTCGGGTAAGCCCCTAATGTCGTTTCCATCACCCAACCTGTATGAATAAGGCCTCTTATGCAATGTCCCATCTCATGTATAGTGGTTCTTCTAATCCAGAAATTGGGATTATTCAGGGTATCTCGGATTCTTCCAACAGCGACAAAGCATTGTTTATGAATTTCCAAGGGTGCAAGAGGGCAATGATTAGTTGCGCAGCCGAGGGTTGATAGGTCTAAGAAATTATCAATTCCCTGCAGATGAACCGTATCGCTTATTGAAAGGTAATCGCATAATGGGTTATGATACAGGCTCCCAAACTTAAGTCGGTCGTTATCATCCCCCTCAGGGGCGACATCATCAGCATAATCCATAATATTCCAACCCACCACTGCATAATTCGATTCTTCCAAATTATCAGCATAAGGAGATACTATAACTTGTTGGGGGCTGCCGAATTGGACATATGCTTCGTTGAAAGCCACAGGAAGGCTTCCGAATAAAGGCAGATAATCGGGGGCCATTTCGTCAACGACAAGGCTGTAAAACCGCCACACCTCGATTTTGGCTGATACAAGCACTGCCAACAGGATTGCCCCGGGTTGGTTAGGGTCGCCCAGGTATAATTCGGCGTAGATTCTAAAGTTATCTCCGCCAAATGTAGTAGTATCAAAATATGTTCCTACAATACCATCACATGGTACGGGCAGGGTAATTGAAGCGGCATGACCGGGAAAGCCGCAATTGACGCCACGGTTATCACCCGGCGCAGGGTTGGGGTGAGCGGGGTCCCAGGGGAAAGCCCGACCTTGGGGATCGAGCGGAGGGTCCTCATAGTAAAGGTGAACATAAAGATAATTCTGAAACATCGGTGGCGGAGTCCGTAGCCTGGCCATTCCTTCGCGCTCAATTCCCCGGTATGTAATGGCCAGCCTATTTATTTGTTCCAAGTCGAAATGTCCCCGGAAATCGGTGGGTTAGGGTTTTCCCTGTCGCGCATTATAACAAAGGGATACCGCTTCAGACCATTTATAAGTTCCTTTTCATAGTCTTCTTTGGAATCGAATTCCAAGCCTCCGGATTTTATCTCTGGTATTAGCTTATTCACAATGTATTGATATATTCCCATGTTAATATTTTCAAGAGGGGAAATGTGTTCCCCCCATCTTCCGGTGTTGAACTCGCCAATATATCCCGCAACCCTGTTCCCGATGTATAATGTGGTAATATGCTTTCCCCCTGTATTAAAGAATTCATAGCTCAATTGCATGTTAATGTCTCCGTCAGCTAACAACCGCACAAATTCCAATAGCCCGTTCTGACTCAAGGGACATTTGTAACATCCAGAATAATTACCCTCTGGGGCATCTTGGAGAAGAGCAAAATACTCCGGGCTATAATTCTTTACAACCCCGCCTTGTTTTTCACTTTCTATGCGTTGCTTCGCGGCATCCGTATTTATTACTTCTTCTAAGAAACAAACCCCATCATCGAGAATGTACCCTCTATCCATATAAAACCTCCCATCAACGTAAAACTCAACGAGCATGTCATGGGGCTCGCCTCTGGCCAGGGCATCTTGGATTGTCTTCTCATCCAAAGTCTGGATATCGAGCCTTGAAGGGAATTCAACACTAAGGTTTAGATATTGAATACCGGCGACTGAAGTGACAGCAGCGAGAAGGATAAGGACCGTTATAATAATTAACCTTTTCATATTTATACCTCCGTTAACTTATGGGCAATTTGGGCAAATGCCAACACGTTCATCACAAGATGGACCTTGCCTCAGTGGTTCCAGGTCAGTATTACTAAAATGCAAAGGAAGGAATTTGGTCGGGTCCCAGTCCCATTTCATTATGTCGCATTCAGGAAATTGGGGTTCACAATCACCGCCTTCGTGAAGAACAGCGATAATATGCCCTAACTCATGGCAGAACACCTTGTTTGCGGCGTTGTGATATTGGTCAGGGGTTTTGGTGCGCCAAATCGTACCAAGGCCAATGAAAATATGATAATGGATATCGAGTTTGTCATCATATCCAGGAGTCAGGCCTAAGTAAGCATCTCCAGGATAACGGTTTATACCTGTAGCTTGAATGGTGTGGTAAGGCGTCCTACACTCAAGAAAGCTATCATGGAACTGTGGGTTGGTATTGAATCGCTCATTATGTCCCTGGTAATTACATATCATTCCAGGACCATCAGGTGGCAAATCATCAACGTAATCCCAATCACTTCCTTCACCAGGGAATTCAAAATGGTTTTCTAGAACTGGGTCGGCGTATTGCATGCTTTGAAAAAGGTCGTATATATATAGTTCTATATAAGCTTCACGAAACGGCACAGCAACAAGGTTATTCGGTGGGTAAAATGAAGGAGGATTATTAAGTAGCCACCATGGTCTGTTCATTGAGCAAACAGCTATGTTGAGAAACCGCCACACTTCGATTTGCGCCGATTTAAGGGGCCCGAAAAGCAGATTTGCGTCGTTCGGTTCAGGATAACCCTTATACAGTTTTGCCATCAAAGTGTAATTGTCGCCGCCAAATGAACTTGTATGAAAGAAAGCTTCTGCAACGCCGGTGCAAGGGACCAGAATAATGATTTCAGGATATTTTGTCCCGTCTGGTGTAATTGAAAAACCAGCCCCTCCACCTTGGTTATCATCGTAGAATGGCCCTTGGCTGGGATTGATCCAAGGGATAGGGCCGCGGTTCAATGGGGGTTGCGGATTTAACGGGGGGTCTTCATACTTCAATTTTACATATAGGTCATTTTGAAACCACGGCACAGGAGAAACCTGGAGGTCGATGCATCTGCGGGTTCCGTGGTTTGCCGGTCCACATCCGTCCGCAGATGTTTTTTCCCAGTTGACATATTGGCGCTGAATCGGGAAAGTAGATAGAGGAAGATTCCAACCCATCTCATAAACAGTGGTGGCGGAAGCATCCCACAATCTCGGCGTCCTGCGCCAGTTGCCTAAGCTATCGACATAGCGAGCTCTCATGAAATCGGTGTCTATAAAGTCGTTAATTTTGATTACATCATACTGCAATTCCCTATAGGTCCAATTGTCAGTATTGCAAGGGCTGTCCCTCATTTTGTTAGAGTCTCTTGGTATTTCAGCAACCTGCCAGTTAATTCCAACCCATCTTGGCTTCCAACAACTTCCATTGAGCATTATATGCTTGACGTGTATTTGGTAAATTTTCCAGGAAAAAATCGGTGTACTCATCACGGCTTATTTCATGGACATCAGCTTTTGATATTGCCTCCTCCAACAACTGCTCTATGTTGAGCAAGGCTTGTAATTTAACTGGGTTATGGTAATCTTCATTTAGCTTCTCAATAATGACGATCCCTTTCTCACCGACCGAAAGTTCTATAGCCATCGATTCTGAGAGGGAATCTACCGCCGGTAGACTCAAAGCGTAATCACCCTCCACGGCGTCGGCGGTTATGACAATGATTTGCTTTATAATTTCTTTCTTTATCTGCCCTTTTACCTGAAGGTCATAGTCAACATTGTCGCGCATAACCATTGCCAGTTCGGAAGGAGCAAAATAAGAGGATGGCAAGCTGCCGCTCAATACTCCTTCTTTCTCCGGCGTGGCGTGTTGCCAATCATTGATGACAAAATCGCCGGAACCGGAGATCATGATTACCCTTGAACGTTTGGCGTTTCCCCAGACATGGCGGAACTCTAATTTTAGGTTTGATATGTCTGAGGGTGTGAACTCACGCATTTCACTGGCTTTAAGTATAACGGATTCAGGTTCATCCTGTGCCCGTGTAGCATAGTAAAAGCAAGTGACCGACAACACTACTATGACGAGGCAACCAAGAACATATAATTTCCTTTGAATCATTCCTGTCCTCCTTAATAATTATCTCCTAAGCATGCACCTTGCCTTACAAGCTTTAGGTCATCAGGCATGAAATCAAGGTGGGTGTTATTCGGGTAGGCACCTTCCGTAGTTTCCATCACCCAACCTGTATGAGTAAGCCCCCTAATACAATGCCCCATTTCATGGCTAGTTGTCCTTCTGACCCAGAAGTCGGGATTATTTAGTGTGTCTCGGATCCTTCCAACAGCGATGAAACATTGTTTATGCCTTTCCAAGGGAGCATGAGGATAGTAATTAGTAGTGCAACCGAGGGTTCCAAGATACTTAAAATTATCAATGCCTTGCAAGTGAACCGTATCTTTAATAGACAGGTAGTCACAAACTGGGCAATGATACAGACTACCGAACTTGAATAAGTCGTTCGTAGCTCCTTCAGGGGCGACATCATCAGCATAATCCATAATATTCCAACCCATCACTGCCTCGTACATTTCCTCCAACTTATCAGCATAAACGGATGCTATAACTTGCTGGGGGCTGCCGAATTGGACATATGCCTCATTAAAAGTGACAGGAAGGCTTCCAAATAAAGGCAGATAATCGGGGGCCATTTCGTCAACGACAAGGCTGTAAAACCGCCATACCTCGATTTTGGCTGATGTGAGCGTAACTAACAGGATAGCTCCTGGCTGGCTGGGGTCGCCCAGGTATAATTCGGCGTAGATTTTAAAGTTATCGCCGCCGAATTCTGAGGTGTAAAAATCGGCTGTCACAATGCCGGTACAGGGGACGGGGATGGTTAAGCTATTCTGATACGGAGGACCAGGGGCGAAACCGTAGTTACCGCCACGATTGTCATCCTGTCCAGGGTTGGGATGAGCGGGGTCCCAGGGGAAGGCTCGGCCTTGGGGGTCAAGGGGAGGGTCTTCATAATAAAGGTGAACATAAAGATAATTCAGAAACATAGGCGGTGGGGTGACTTGGATGTCGATACATCTGCGGGTTCCGTAGTTTGCCGGTCCACATCCGTCCGCAGATGTTTTTTCCCAGTTGACGTATTGGCGCTGAATCGGGAAAGTAGATAGAGGAAGATTCCAAGCCATCTCATAAACGGTGGTGGCGGAAGCATCCCACAATCTCGGCGTCCTGCGCCAATTCCACAAGCTGTCGACATAGCGCGCTCTCATGAAGTCGCTGCCTATAAAATCGTTAATCTTGATTACATCATATATCAATTCCCTATAGGTTTGGTTGTCGATTTCATAATGATGGAGTGGATAGGCCGGGTCGGGCCAATAGACCCATTCCTCTCCGGGGTGAAATTGACCGTCAAGGGTATAATCCGCAAGGGGGAGGATATCAACCATAATATCTAGAAGCATGTTCACACCTTGAAGACCACATGGAATGGGCATAGGATTGGAATAGGAATCTGTATATGAAGCCTGGTAGGGGTGCAAAGTGTGAAGGTCGGTGGCTTTTATCAATGCGAATCGGTTACAGGGGTTTTCATTCGACAAATCTTGAAGCCAATCTAAAAAGCCCTGTTCAGTCCCATCACCGAATGATTCATATACAACCCGGTTCCCGGCCTCTTCCTCATGTTGAATTGCCGCAAGAAGCTCATATGCGACAGTTGCCCCAGTGCCGGTGGCCAAGATATCAACCTCGGGATTTTGGCAATCGGGTGTTCCAAAAGTGTAAGTTACAGGGCATCTTATTGTTTCAAATATCCCATCGTCATCACAATCAAAACGCAACTCGCTGTGGAATGTTTGTACCATGTTCCGGTTGAATTCCACGGTGTAGGGGTGATTGTTTAAAGGCGTACATAGCCACCCTCCGCTAACATCTTCTAAAGTTATAACACACTGGGTATCCTCTTCGGCATCGAAGCTCGCTTCCGTGCATTCTCCATGAACATTCAAAGGGTCGTCATTTACATCTTGAACGCGGTTTGTATAGCTCCAATAATATTTAACAGGACATAACGGGGAAGTAAAATTATATTGGTAGCAAACCGCATTATGCTCGCATTCTTTGAAAGGAGTATATAAGGCAAGTTCTTCATATTCAATCTCACAACTGCAATTTGTCTGCCCTGCCCGGTCGCCCTCTCTTCCAGGGATAATTCTGTATCTTGATTGGCCGCGTTCGGAGTTGTAAATAATGTCCAAGGGGCCGGGCAGTTCGTCTATCTTTGGTGCCCCAGGTTTCATCTTAACAACAGCGGTGAGATTGCCATTTATGAAGCCGATGCTATCCACAATGTCCACGGGCCCAGGGTCGAATCCCCAGTTGAGCGGATTTGATGCTTGCCCGGGATTAAGCCTTTCATGGAAAAATACGTAAAGTGTGTTGGAAGGGTTGTCCCCTAAGACGATCGTGATTTTTGGAGGGGCCGGGTCCACTGTGAAGAAAAGGTTGGCTCCCTTTCTTTCTGAAGAATTAGGGAATACCAAAGCAACTAAAGCTGAGTGGTGGCCTGGTTTCAAGTCGCTTTTGGGTTTGAATGATATGGTGCTACTAAGGGGATCTACTGCTAAGTCCGGTTTTTCACCATCGATGGTGGCTATGACCTTTACGATATTGTCATCGCCTATTGATATGCCATTAACCACCGCCGTAAACTCAGGTGAGGGGTTTGCTATGATGTGTTCAACCTGACTAACATCGACCGGCTTGCTGTCGAAAGATAGCCAGTCTATGGAAACGCCCTTGTCTGTTGATGCAGCAAAGGTCGGCCTTGTTTCCGACGGCTCAGTTATCGTCGGTCGATTCCCCCCCCCACGACAACTTAGCCCAAATAGAATAATCAACCCTAAAATTGTAAGCGGGATAAATAACCCGATGTATTTCATAAGCCTTCCCCTTATAGTTGGATTTTATCATTTAAAGGTTACCATGCAACTACATAAAAAACAATATACTATGGGCGAAGCATTTGGAAGACCAAATGCTTCGCCCCTACAATACTTGGAGGCGGTATCCCACGCCGGGTTCTGTGATGATAAGCTGGGGGAGGTTCTGGTCGGCTTCGAGCTTGGAGCGGAGATGGCCTATATATACTCGCAGGTATTGTATATCCTGGGTCGAACCGGGGCCCCATACTTCCCGCAGAATATGCTGATGGGTCAGGACTTTTCCAGCATGCTGAACGAACAGGCTAAGCATTTTGAATTCTGTTGTCGTCAGATGAACCTGACCGTTGTCGATAAAAACTTCGCGCTTTGTGAAGTCAACCGTCAATGGACCTGATTTAAATATGGGTTCCGCAGCTTCAGACCTGTTGTGGCGGAAACATACACGCAGTCGCGCGAGAAGCTCAGGAACACCGAATGGCTTCGTGAGGTAATCATCCGCACCGAGGTCGAGCGCCTTGACGATGGTATCTTCATCATTTACCACAGACAACACCATAACGGGATGCGTGTACCACTCGCGCAGCCTTTTCAGGACTTCTATACCGTGAATATCGGGCAAGTTCATATCGAGGATGATTAATTCAGGGGGCTTTGAAGCCGCAGCGTTAAGGCCATCCTGGCCGGTTGCGGCTACGGTGACATCGTAATCGTGAGCGGTGAGTGTCATCTGGAGCAAGCGGCGTATTTGCGGCTCATCGTCGATTACGAGTATTAACGGTTTGATCTTCTCACTCATCACTTGCTTACCTCCACAGGCAGGCGGATAGTGAATTCGGCGCCGCCTTCGGGATGGTTGCGTGCTACGAGCGTCCCGCCATGCGCTTCGACCCAGCCTTTGGCGATAGCGAGGCCGAGGCCGGTACCGCCGGGTTTGTGCGGGTCGGCCCTCCAGAATTTTTCGAGCACCTGCTCAGGATGATCCACCGGCAATCCCGGGCCTTTATCGCGCATTCGGATGAGGAGCGCCTCTTCCTCAAGTTGAACCGAAATTTCAACAGGAGTGCCGGGTGGCGTATGCACAGCGGCATTGTGAAGGATGTTGACGACAGCCTGTTCCATAAGCAGAAAGTCCATATTTATCAAAGGCAATTCATCCGGGGTGTTTATGGTGAGGGAATGTCCATCCAGTTCTTTATCGAGGTGACGTAACGCGGTGCTCAACAAGTCTTTGACATCGCCGGGTTCGCGGTGGAGGGGCATAACGCCGGATTCAAGGCGCGTCATGTCAAGTAAATTTTTTACGAGGCGTGAGAGGCGTTGTGAGGCTTTCATAATTTCCCCGGCGAGTTCATGCGACGATTGTAAATCTTTAATAACCATGGGGTCGAGCAGGGCGCTTGCGGAACCTTCGATAGCCGCGAGCGGGGTTTTTAATTCATGTGATACCGAATTCAATATGGATTTATATAACCGTTCCGACTCCTGTATCAGCATTGTATGCTGGGCAATATCATTGAATTGCTCGCGCTCAATACCCATAGCAAGCTGCCGTGCGAATGTTTCCGCGAGGGCCATAAGTTCAGGGGTATCGGGTCTTTTCCGCCTTGGTTTCAGCCCCAGCACTCCAACCGTGCTTTGGGAGGCCACAAGGGGGATGTAGAGCGCCTTAGCCGTCGGCAGTGTGTCTGTAAGAAAACCGGCTGGTTTGCTATGAATGACAGCCCATTTGGCAACGCTGGTTTCCTTTTCATCCAGCTGATATGTGTTGCCTTCGTGCGGGACTATTCCCCTTGCCGGGTCTTTTGTCAGCACGGCTACGTCGGCTTCGAAAACCTTGCCGATAAAATCCACGGCAGTATCGAGGATGCTGTGTATATTTTTGGCCGAGGATATTTCCCTCGTGAGTTGATAGAGAGTTGTGACACGCTGTTCGCGGATACGTAGATGTTTCTCGTTAAGCCGCAGGCGGGTTGTGAGATGTCCTATCACAAATGCCGCACCAAGAAACATTCCGAACATCATGTAGTCCTCCGGGGCGGAAATTGCGAAGGTGTAATACGGACGGATAAAGAAAAACTCCCATGCAAGACCGCATAACAGTGCACCAACCAGAATAGCCGCACGTCCGACGAACATCCCGAGTATGGTTACCCCAAGGAGGAAAATCAGGCCGACTGCGTGGTATCCCAAAGTCGGGTTCAGGGTATACCCCAAGGCCCCGCACACGATAAGGGTGATGATTACGGGAAGCAATTCCCTTGCGTTGAATTGCTTTGAAAAGCCCCCAACTGAAGAGGCCGGGGGGATGGTTCTATCCGTAGGTTCCCCGGAAACAATATAAACATCAATATTGCCGCTTTCCTTCAGCAACCGTTCAACCACCGACCCGCCATGCAGCAGATTGTATAGAAATCCACGACGGGATTTACCCACAACCAACTGACTTACCTGGTTCTCACGCGCGAGGCGTAGCAGGCCCCTGACGGGGTTGTCGTCGACGGTGGTCAATACGACCCCGCCCAATTCCTTCACGAGTGAAAGGTTTCTCGAGAGAAGG